>Ga0160423_10001644_pt1 | contig 18706 bp, 15 predicted proteins | sample CRUFie14St8metaG_FD_108191 | JGI IMG/M metagenome (GOLD analysis project Ga0160423, IMG submission 108191) | Marine microbial communities from the Costa Rica Dome - CRUD Field 142mm St8 metaG | ecosystem: Environmental > Aquatic > Marine > Oceanic > Photic zone | place: Costa Rica: the Eastern... | reverse complement strand
GCCAGCACTTTTTCAGCGCCCGCAATAGCCAGCGTACTGACTTGCGTTAAGAGCTGCTCTTTAGCCTGAGCTTTTTCGCGCTCCACTTCGGCAGACGCAAGCTCTTTAACCCGATCCGCTTCTGCAACCGCCGCAACTTTTGCCTCATCGACAACCGTCGCTGCACGCTTGTTGGCAGCTTCAACGATAGAGGCAGCTTCTTTCTTCGCCTCTGACAGGCGGTCAACCGCTTCTTTTTGCGCCAGCTCAAGATCGTGACTAGCACGGTCTGCTGCAGCCAGACCGTCGGCGATCTTTTGTTGACGCTCTTCCATAGCGGCTAGGATCGGTGGCCATACGTATCGCATGCAAAACGCGACAAACGCAATGAAGGCCAAGATCTGTCCGATAATGGTCAGATTAATGTTCACAGTACTCTCCTGTGGGTTTCAGCCCCGCCCGTCATGAGCGAGGAAACTAGGGTTTTAGCCTGCAACCACAAAGATGAGGTACATAGCGATACCAACACCAATAATAGGGATCGCATCGACTAGGCCTGCACCCAGGAAGAAAGTGCCCTGTAGGCGTGAAGCCAGCTCTGGCTGACGCGCCGAACCTTCAATGAGCTTGCCGCCCAAAATACCCACGCCAATTGCAGCGCCCATGCCGCCCAAGCCCATCATGATCGCAGCTGCGATGTAGATCATTTCCATTGTTGTCTCCTATTGAGTCTAAGTATGGAAGTTCAGAAATTAGTGGTCCTCGTGTGCCATGCTGAGGTACACGATAGTGAGAACCATGAAAATAAACGCCTGCAACGTGATGACCAGAATGTGGAAGATCGCCCAACCAATCTGTAAAAGCGCTGCAGGCACTAACCAAACGATGCCAGCACTGAACAGTGCCGCAATCAAAATGAAGATCATTTCACCGGCGTACATGTTGCCGAACAGCCGTAAACCCAGTGAGAAAGGCTTCGCCAGCAAACCAACGACTTCCATGAACAGATTGACTGGGATGAACGCCCAGTGGTTAAACGGGTTCATCGTGAGCTCTCGAACAAACCCAAAGCCTTTGACCTTAATTGAGTAAAAGAGCATTAAAACAAATACACCGATCGCCATACCCATGGTGATGTTCGGGTCCGTCGATGGCACGATTTTCTGGTACTCAACACCAGCCAATAGCATAAGCTCTGGCACCACATCGACAGGTATTAAGTCCATCAAATTCATTAAAAACACCCAGACAAAAATAGTCAGTGATAGCGGTGCTATTAGTTTGTTGTTGCCATGGAAGGTGTCTTTGACCTGATTGTCTATAAACTCAACAATCATTTCGATGAAGTTGATCAGGCCTGAGGGGATTTCGGCCGAGGCGCGGACAGCAACCCAGCGAAACAGGGCGCAAAAAATAATGCCTAACCCGATAGACCATCCGAGAGAATCCACGTGGATGGCATTAAATCCCATAGCAGAGATCTCTTGGGCACCATGTGCGAAGGTCCACTGACCACCAGCAGCTACGATTTCACCATCATAACGCTCAAAACCCTCCGGCAGTTTACCGTAAGTGAGGTTCGTTAGGTGATGGACGATATAATCAGAAACCGTCTGTTCTTGACCAGCTGCAGCCATTCGATCTTGCCCTAATTAAACAATCGCCCTACCGCGATGTTCTCCGTTAAACCACTTTGTCTTTCGCAGCCAGATAATAAAAAACCGGACTACTCACTAATACCGCTATCGCGCCCATAAAAATCGCTCCGGGCTGCGGGTCTGACGCTTTGGCAAACCAAAGACCAAACAACAGTGCGCTGAGACTAAATTTTGCTATCCCCACCAAAGTTGGTGCTTGCGCACCAAACCGGCTGAACATACTAGTCGCAAGCCATGCCTGGGGCAGTCCAATAATGGCCGCTCCTACCCAGACCGCAATCGCTGCATCACCACCGAGAAAAAACCAAACTCCAGCAGAAAGTGCCGCTATCAAAACACTGATAAACGCCAAGGCCTTGGCGAAGTGGTGAGCCAGCATTGTTCGCGTGTACTCGGCCACTTAATACTCCCATATTTTCGGGTTCTCAAGCGCGCGAAAGTCTATTCGAATTGCCTAGGCGCATCAACAAAGCATAATGCCAACTTTTATTGGATACGATTTAAAATTCCGTCGAGCACGTCCAGGTCGCTGTACTGAATAACCAGCTTCCCGCGGCCATTTTTATTTTCGATGACCACCTTGGTACCAAAACGCTCAGAGAGTTGTCGCTCCAACCGATCGATATCAGGGTCTTTTCTCTGCGGGGCTGTATCAACAGCGGGCATTAGCATGGCTTTTACGAGCGCCTCTGTTTGTCTTACTGACAACTTGCTGTCCACGACTTTTTTTGCAGCGCGAACCTGCTCTCCACCATCCAATGCCAGAAGCACCTTGGCGTGACCCGAATCAATTTGTCCATGCTCTAACATCTTTGACACTTCGCGCTCGAGCGACAATAGGCGTAGTAAATTCGCTATGACTGGACGTGATTTACCCACAGCGGTTGCAACCTCTTGCTGAGATAAACCAAATTCGGTCTGTAATTGTTTCAACGCCCTCGCTTCTTCAAGTGGATTGAGGTTTTCTCGCTGAATGTTTTCTATCAGCGCCATGGCAATCGCTGCTTCATCGCTAATGTCGCGAACGATAGCCGGGATCGTATCCAAGGAAGCTAGTTGACAGGCTCGCCAACGGCGCTCGCCAGCCACAATCTCATAACGATCTGCACCAATAGATCTCACAACAATCGGCTGCATTACGCCTTGAGCTTTGATGCTGTCGGCTAGCTCCTGTAAGGCGGCTTCATCAAAATCAATTCGAGGTTGATATTTTCCGCGTTGTAGAAACTCCAGTGGTAACTGCCGAAGATCACCATCGCCTAACGATGTTGTGCTCGTTTCTATCGTGCCCGCTGCAGCTTTTTTGGTCAGATCGGTTCCTAGCAGCGCATCAAGGCCACGATTTAATTTTCGCTTTTTCGTGTTCATTCGCCTTTCCTGGGCACTTGTCGTTCCTTTAAGTCATGTTTCATCACGTCACTGTCCGTCATATTACGGACCGAAATATCACTGTCGACGTGAAAATTCTTCAGCAAGCGCCATATACGCACGCGCGCCTCTTGAATATCGGTCATAAACAATTCCGGGTTCCCCGTGACTTGGTGCTTCTGCCAGTCGCACATTCCTTGGAATCACTGTCCGATAAACAAGATCACTAAAGTGGCTGAATAATTGCTCGGATACCTCTGTTGTTAGTGAGTTTCTCGGATCATACATCGTTCGAAGAATTCCCTCGATTTCAAGATCAGGATTAACTGTCTCGTTGATCCGGCGGATACTATTCAACAAGGCGGACAGCCCCTCAAGAGCGAAATACTCGCACTGCATGGTGATGAGAATAGAATCACAAGCCACCATCGCATTAACGGTCAACATGTTAAGAGAGGGGGGGCAGTCTATTAAGACAAAGTCGAATGATGCATCACCTTGATGTAGCCCTTGCTTCAATCGTTTTTCTTTACCCTCGACTTCTATGAGTTCTACCTCTGCCGCCGTCAGGTCACCATTTGCCGGCAAAACAGTAAACTTACCTGTAGGCGACTCCACCAAACACTCCGAAAGCGATGCTTCCGCGAGCAGAAGATCAAGCACAGAGAGCTCTAGCCCATTTTTTTCTATGCCAGAGGACATGGTGGCATTGCCCTGAGGATCCATATCCACTAACAGAACACGCTTCCCCATCTGTGCCAAAGAAGCAGCCAGGTTGACGCTTGTTGTTGTCTTGCCAACGCCACCCTTTTGATTAGCTACGGCAATTATTTTCATTTTTTTTCTCACCACGTCGCAGCACAACTAACTGCCTCAATTCATCTAACCCGGGTACCACCAGATCAATTTGTTCGCTGATCTTTACTGATGTATTCAAATCTGCAATTTCAGTATCGACCGTTTGAGACTTCATGGCGAGCCAAACACCCTCTGTATTAAGTAAATGCGCTGTCAGATGACACATTCGATTTAAATCAGCGAATGCCCGGCTCATCACGACGTCGAATCCTTGATCGGGTTGGTAAATCTCAGCTCGGCCCTCAACAATACTGACATTGTCTAACCTCAGTTGTTGACGGACCTGATAGAGGAAACGGGTTTTCTTGCCATTACTGTCCAGTAATACAAACTCTTTATCGGGGAAACACACTGCCAACGGAATACCTGGAAGGCCTGCGCCCGTGCCAACGTCACACAGTCGCTGAGATGAACTGAGATACGGGACCAAGGTGAGACTATCGAGGATATGTTTAATCACCATGTCCTCAAGACGCCGCACGGCTGTGAGGTTGTAGGGTTTATTCCATTTATGGAGCAAGTTGACGTAATCCGTTAATGGTTCTGCTAACGCCACTTGTATATCAAGGGTCTTAAGCCCTCGAGTCATTTGATCGAATAAGCTTTCAGCCATTGCTGACGGCGCGATCGGCAGCGGAACTGCTTTGCCGTCGTAGATGTACCAGAAGCAGTGAAAGTGCTGTAGGTGTAACACCCTGAATTCGACCCGCCCTTGCGATATTAGCCGGTCGCGTGTCTGTCAGTTTTTGACATATCTCATTGGATAATCCGGACACTTCGGTGAAATCAAAATCGCTTGGTATCAGCGTGTTCTCGTGACGTTTCAAACGATCAATTTCATCTTGTTGCCTTGCAATATAACCGGCGTATTTCACACGTGTTTCAATGTGATCAACGGTTGCTAAATCGGTGACGGGCGACCCTTTCAAGCCCGCTACATCGCTGTACGACAATTCCGGCCGCCGAATCAAATTCGCCATTGAGTATTCTCGGTTGATAGGCGATTTTAACTTGGCATCGAGAGCATTCGAAGCATCGGTATCAGGATGGATATAGGTTGACTCCAATCGTCCCAACTCCTCATCCACCACCGCTCGTTTTTGCTCATAAGCAAACCAATGCGTTGACGAGATCAACCCAAGCTCGTTGCCTTTTGGCGTCAACCGCTCATCGGCATTGTCTTCGCGAAGTTGCAGACGATATTCAGCGCGGGATGTGAACATTCGATAAGGTTCTTGCGTTCCCAGTGTTACGAGGTCGTCCACAAGAACACCGATATAGGCCTGATCGCGCCGTGGCTCCCAAGCATCAAGATCGCGGGCATATCGAGACGCATTCAACCCAGCGAGCAACCCTTGTGCTCCAGCTTCTTCGTAGCCCGTGGTGCCGTTAATCTGGCCGGCAAAATACAGACCTGTCACATGCCGCGTTTGTAAGCTGTGCATCAGATCCCGAGGATCAAAATAATCGTATTCAATCGCGTAGCCTGGCCGCGTGATATGCGCGTTCTCCAAACCAGGAATGGTTCGAACCATGGCGTCCTGAACATCAAACGGCAAAGATGTGGATATACCGTTTGGATACAATTCAGTGGTTGTTAGTCCTTCAGGCTCTAAAAATATTTGATGGGAATTTTTATCGGCAAACCGGTGAATCTTGTCTTCAATACTAGGGCAGTAGCGCGGGCCTGTACCTTCAATCACACCACTGAACATGGGTGAGCGATCCAATCCTTCCCGAATAATCTCGTGGGTAGCATCATTAGTCTTAGTTACCCAGCAACACAGCTGCTGCGGATGCTGTGAAGCTGACCCTAACTGAGACATTACTGGCCTTGGCTCGTCTCCCCATTGCTCTTCAAGAACGGAAAAATCCACTGAATTGCCATCAATACGCGGCGGAGTGCCGGTTTTCAGTCTGCCGGTTCGAGGGCACAACTCACGTAATCGATCTGCGAGCGTTACCACAGCCGCATCGCCCATGCGCCCGCCCGACTGGTTCTCCATCCCTATATGAATCTTCCCATTCAAAAAAGTACCAGCGGTAAGAACGCATGCAGGTGCAGAAAACCGAATACCTGTAGCAGTTCTAACGCCGGTTACTGTTTCGCCGGCAAGCTCGATATCTTCGACCGCATCCTGGAACACCGTCAGATTTTCTTGTGTGAAGAGTATTTGGCGAATTGCATTTCGGTATAACACTCTATCGGCTTGCGCTCTGGTCGCCCTAACAGCGGGACCTTTTCTTGAATTGAGCATTCTAAATTGAATACCAGCAAGATCTGTGGCCCTCGCCATTGCGCCGCCTAAAGCGTCAATTTCCCTAACGAGGTGCGATTTACCGATACCACCTATTGCCGGGTTACATGACATTTGACCTAACGTATCGATCGAGTGAGTAATAAGCAGCGTGGCCACACCGGTACGGGCAGCTGCCAAAGCTGCTTCGGTACCCGCATGGCCACCGCCTACCACGATGACATCGAATCTACGATGAGCCTTCATATACCGTCGTTATCAGAAAAAAGGCCCGCGATTATACGAATAAATGTGGCTGAACTTAAGCTATGGATCTTTTAGCCCGACAGATTCACAAAAGTTAGGGCTGTTTACTGTTAATTACGTCAAATACATAGTTAATTATTTGATATATATATTAGAAAAGATATTTTGATGTTGTTGTTATTGAGGCGTCTTTTTTTGTGAATAGATGCCCCAATGCTATATAGCTGCGATATTTACGCTCGGTATAAGGTGCTTAACAAGACCGGAAAAACAGCCAGATAAGACGTGTGCTAGCCGGGGATATCACAGCCTGTTGTAAAGCCTTTTCTTTGACCCTAACGTTTTCACAATTTCATACACAGAGTTGTCACCACGTCCACTCACATCAGTACACCACAAAACATCTAGCAGTCATTTTCCTGACGATGTTGTGGACAGAGTGTTACTTACCTATGCAAAAACTACCGAAAATTAATCCCAGGATATCGTCACTCACTACGCTGCCCGTCAAAGAATCGAGTGCAGTTTGAACGCGTTTGAGATCTTCGGCCAGTAGTTCTGCGGCATTGTGGTGCTCGAAGGCGACTAGAGATTCTGTGAGAGTGTGATGCGCTTCTGACAGTGCATCAACGTGGCGTTGGCGAACGCTGAACACAGAGTCTTGTGCTCCTTCTACTAAGAGCGAGTCCTCAATCGTTTGTATCAGAGCGTTTATTCCATCACCTGTTTTTGCACTGACTGCAACGCAACGAGTTTCGCCGTGACTTGGAAGTACGCCGGCTTGTTTTCCAGAGATATCAATTTTGTTTAAGACCTGAATGTTAATGGCGGTATCAGGCAACCACTCGGTACTAATTTCTTGTGGTTTATTGTCATCAATGATGTGAAGCACGAGGTCAGCCGTCTGACTGTTGGACTTGGCACGTCTCACGCCTTCTTGCTCAATAACATCGTCTGTTTGGCGAATACCGGCTGTGTCCATGAGATCCAAAACCACAGCGCCAGCTTTCATGCTTTGTTTTAGTGTGTCGCGTGTCGTTCCCGGAACATCGGTGACAATGGCGATGTCATCACGAGCAAGCGCATTTAAAAGACTACTTTTACCGGCATTTGGTGCACCGATAAGGACCGCTAGGTAATGCTGGCTCTTCTGTTGCGAAGCCGCAACATCGTTGAATAGTTGTTCGATAGTGGCGTTGCAGTCACGAAGCCTGGATATAACTGAATGGCGCTCTAAAACATCGATATCTTCTTCGGGAAAATCGATGGATGCTTCGGTTAACGCTCTCAGTTCATTGAGTTGGTTGGAGAGGTCGCTTACTAACACAGAAAATGCGCCCGATAATGAGGCAGATGCGAGCTTTGCTGCTGTTTCTGTTTCAGCGTTAATCAGATCGGCGATGGCTTCTGCTTGCAGTAAATCAATTTTACCGTTGATGAAACTGCGCTCTGAAAATTCGCCGGGTCGAGCTTGTCTTACTCCTAACTCGATGCAGCGGGAGAGGAGCGCTTGTAAAACAATGTGTCCGCCATGCCCTTGAATTTCCACTACATCTTCACCGGTAAACGAGTTGGGACCGGGAAAGTAAATGGCAAGACCCGCGTCAATAGCGTGACCTTCACTGTCTAAGAAAGACCGGTAGTGAGCGTACCTCGGTGTGAGTTCTGATCCACTTAGAGCGACTGCTATAGCGAGTGAATCAGGTCCACTTAAACGGATGATGCCGACAGGACCGTTGCCGCGCGCCGTGGCAACCGCGCCGATCGTATCAGTGTCAAGTCCTGTCATTGTTTTACGGCGATGTCGAGTTTATCGCGCAGCCGCTTGCTCAATTTGTCGAGTGACAACGTATTGCTGAGCAAATGACAGAAGGTTGTTGCACAACCAGTACAGTACAAGGCCTGCCGGGAACCACATCATCAAGAAGGTAAATGCGATTGGCATGTACATCATGATTTTAGCCTGCATTGGATCTGGCGGTGCTGGATTGAGACGTTGCATCAGCCACATGCTGATGCCCATCAGGATAGGCAAGACAAAGTAAGGATCCATGGCTGATAGATCTTTGATCCATAGAATGAAAGGTGCGTGTCGAAGCTCAACCGATTCGAGAAGCACCCAATACAGTGCAATAAACACAGGCATCTGAATGAGCATTGGTAGACATCCGCCCATTGGGTTGATCTTCTCCTTTTTCCAAAGCTCCATCATGGCCTGCTGCTGTTTGGCTTTGTCGTCTGCGTACTGATCACGAATACTTTGAATTTTCGGCTGAACCGTTCTCATTTTTGCCATGGATTTATAGCTTGCTGCTGACAACTGGAAAAATACCAGTTTTACAACGATGGTCAGCGCAATAATGGCTAGTCCCCAGTTGATAACAAATTGTTGAATTAACGTGAGTAACCAAAATAGCGGTTGAGCAAGCCACCAGAGCCATCCGTAATCAATGACTAGATCAAGGTTTTCAGCCAGCGCGGCGAGTGCAATTTGGTCTTTGGGACCCACGTAAAGGGTTTGAGTGATGGTCGCCATTGATCCGGGGGCGATATCAATGTTTTGGTTTTTGTATCCGATCACGTTGTCGCCATTAGAGAGCTGGCTAGCGAAGTAATCGTGAGTTGCCTGCTGCGATGGTATCCAGGCAGAGACAAAATAGTGCTGCAATATTGCCACCCACCCTGCGGGTAAGCTTTTTGAAAACGGCTCATCGTTCATGTCAGAAAAACTGAGCTTGGTGTAACGTTCTTCGGGCTGTGTAAGAGCAGCGCCTAAATACGGACTAACGCCAAAACCTGTGTTGCCATCGGGCGCTTGAGTGTTATCACGCTTTAGTTGAGCAAAGGAAGTGACGGATGCTATCGAGTTACCATCGTTTCTGATATCGAAAGACACATCGACGTCGTAGCGACCGTCATAAGCAGTGAAACGTTTATAAACCTGCATTCCGAGTGGGTCGTTGCCTGTCCAGGCCAATGTCAATGTATGGCTGCCGTCGCCGTTATTGGTGACACCTTGGCTCGCATAACGTGCTCGGTTACCACTGGCATCAATACCATCGGATCCTATAAGTCCGCTCTGGGCGACGTACCGTCGCAGATTGTTGTTCTCTAATAACCTAAAGGGTTTATCAGGCGTATCGAGTCTAACTGGGAACTTTGGTAAGGACGCAGAAACAACGTCACCTCCGTCAGCGGAGATAATTAATTGGAGGGCGTCGGTAGAAAAGTTAAAGGTTTCGCTGTCATCCAAGAGCACTGAAAGAGGATTCGCTTCTTGGTTGACACTCGGAATGCCGTCATTGATGTCCGGACTCATAGGCCCAGCTAGTTGTTCATCAGTTACTAGGCCAGGCTCTGTAATAGATGAGGTGTATAGCTCACTCTGTTGCTTTTGGTACTCGTCGGAATACTGATTCCACTCAATAAGCAGCATCAAAGACAAAACAGCGGTGGTGCTTATTAATATTAGTCGTACGGGGTCCATTGAGGTACTCGGCATTATTCGTCGTCGGATTTTGACAAGCTCAGATGTTCAGGGACAGGATCATAACCGCCGTCAGCCCATGGATGACAGCGGCAAATGCGTTTTGCAGCTAGAAAACCGCCTGAAAGTGCGCCGTGTGAGTCTAACGCTTCAATGGCATAGGACGAGCACGATGGAAAATAACGGCAACGAGTTCCTATAAAAGGACTGATACCAACTTGATAGAATCTGATGAGCAGCTTTAGGAGCGTTATGAGAACGTTATTGATCATCTTCAAACCGAATCTGCGCGTGTTTGTGCTTTAGCTTCCGCCAAAGACGATCAAGATCGCTTTTTACGTCTGCATTACTCAACGCACCAGCCCCTTGTTTTGCCATAAAAATAAGGCTCATCGGGGCTGAAAGGGGATGGCTTCGAAAGTATTCCCTTACCAACCGCTTTATCCGATTGCGATCAGTAGCTAATCGCACGTTTTTTTTGGCGACAATAATACCGAGGCGAGAACGATCGTCTGATGCAGGAAGCGCAAGAACCGTGCCAGCAGCTGAGCCGGCACGTATTGAGCAGTTGTCGAAAACTTGAGAGTAGTCGTGGGCGTTAAGTAAGCGCACGGACTTAGGAAATTTGTGGGACATAGTGCGTTGCCCCGATGCGCTTACGCCGAGAGACGTAGACGTCCACGCGCACGGCGGCGAGCGAGCACTTTGCGGCCATTTTTAGTTGCCATGCGAGCACGGAATCCGTGGTTGCGCTTGCGCTTCAGGACGCTGGGTTGAAAGGTGCGCTTCATACGAGTTCCTGTATATCAATGCGGTTACTAAAGGGGGCCGGATTATAGGGACCCCCTGTGTGACTGGCAATAGCTTGTGATGTAAAAAAGTGAGCGGCTACAACACCATTATTTTTTTTGAGTTAGTGGCCGCTTACCGGGATCGATTTTAGCGCTCTATTTTTGCCAGTCTTTAAGCTAGGGACAGTTGTATTTTGTCACAGAGCATCCATACGTTATTCAAAAGTTATCCACAGATAAATAGTAATACGCCTTGCATTTCTATTTTTTTCAAAAAACCCAGAAAAAATAATAAACCACTGATTTATATACACTTTATTTTTGTTGAATTGGAGATAAATGTGTGGATAACTATACGCCATTGTCGTGTGGTGGCGGTTAATTGAGTCAGTATTCGATACTTAGGTTGCAATAAGCCGCAAATTCACCCCAATTCGTCTTCAAGAGCAATAACGACATGCAAATCGCTTCTCAATCTTCTTCGCCATTATCGAATATAGTGCTGTGGTCACAGTGCCTAGAAAAGCTGCGCCAAGAAGTGCCAGAGGTTCAATTTAATACGTGGGTGCGACCTTTGACGGTAGTAGAAGACGGTGCTGAATTTGTGTTGTGCGCACCAAATCGTTTTATTCGAGATTTTGTTGAAGAAAAATACAGCGCAACGATTTCTCAGTGTCTAGCCGTCGTGAGCTCAGAGGAGTCCCTGATGCCGGTGAGAGTTGTGACGGGTGCCGGAGCGTCAAACATCACTCAGTCTGCCAAGATGAATAACGAGTTGAGCTTGTCGGGAAACACCGTGGCTCAGGATGTGCAAGTAGCAGGTGTAGCGCCATCAGAGCCGTCACGGACATTGAAAAAACGAGCGCCAGCCGTCGTGGTGCCATCGCATCAGCATAATTTGGTGGATGGGTATACGTTTTCTAATTTTGTTGAGGGTAAGAGTAACCAGCTTGCGATGGCCGCTGCTCAGCAGATCGCTGAAAGTCCGGGCGATGCTTATAACCCCTTGTTCCTTTATGGAGGCGTAGGTCTGGGAAAAACCCACCTTATGCATGCTGTAGGCAATGCGCTTAGACAGCGTAAGCCCGACGCCAAGGTTGTTTATTTGCACAGCGAGCGTTTCGTCGCCGACATGGTGAAGGCGCTGCAGCTTAACGCTATCAATGATTTCAAGCGGTTCTATCGGTCAGTTGATGCGTTGTTAATTGATGACATTCAATTCTTTGCTAATAAAGATCGAAGCCAGGAAGAGTTTTTCCACACTTTTAATGCATTACTAGAGGGTGGCCAGCAGATGATCTTGACCTGCGATCGTTACCCCAAAGAGATAGACGGGGTGGAGGAGCGTTTGAAGAGTCGCTTCGGATGGGGCTTAACGGTGGCAGTGGAGCCGCCAGAACTGGAGACTCGCGTCGCTATTCTGATGAAGAAGGCAGAGCAATCAGGTATTGAGATGTCCCATGAGGCAGCATTTTTTATTGCACAACGGATTCGGTCCAATGTTCGCGAGCTTGAGGGCGCACTAAAGCGTGTAATAGCAAGTGCGAACTTTACAGGCAGGCCTTTTGATATCGATCTGATCAAGGAGAGCTTGAAGGACCTCCTGGCCTTGCAGGATAAACAGGTCTCGTTAGAAAACATTAAGCGCACGGTTGCGGACTACTATAAGATCAAGGTTGCCGATCTTTTGTCGAAACGCCGAAACCGCTCAGTCGCACGTCCTAGGCAAGTAGCAATGGCGTTGTCGAAGGAGCTGACAAATCATAGCTTGCCGGAGATTGGTGATGCTTTTGGAGGAAGAGACCACACGACAGTGCTTCACGCTTGTCGTAAGATAGCGGAGTTGCGTGGAACAACATCGGATATTGGGGAAGATTATAAGAATCTGCTGCGCTTGCTAACGACGTGATATAAGCGTTAGCTACTACAAGAGAGAACATACTAATGAAGTTTTCGGTTTCACGGGATGCACTGATTAAGCCTCTGAACCTGGTCGCAGGTGTGGTTGAGCGTCGACAAACATTGCCTATTTTATCTAACGTTCTTATGAGCTTAGAGGGCAACCGCCTGTCGCTTACAGGTACCGATCTTGAGGTTGAGCTTGTTGGCCGCATCGATGTGCGCAGCGAGGGCTCTGATGGTGATATTACTTTACCAGCCCGGAAGCTAGTTGATATCTGCAAAAGCCTGCCTGACGGCGTCGATATTTCTTTTAGTGTTGAAGATGGCAAAGCGACCGTTCGAGCAGGGCGAAGCCGTTTCACCTTATCCACATTAGCAGCTGCAGAGTTTCCAACCGTAGAGGCAGGCGACGGCGAGATAGATTTAGATTTGGCGCAGCCACTTGTCCGCCAAATGATTGATCGGACTGGCTTTGCAATGGCGCAGCAAGATGTGCGCTATTACTTGAATGGCATGTACCTAGAGATAAAAGAGGGAAGATTACGTTTCGTGGCAACAGACGGCCATCGTTTGGCTTTATGTACGGCACCTGGACAGGTGGTTGCTGATGACAAGTCCGTGATTATTCCGCGTAAAGGGATACTAGAGCTGTCACGGTTGTTGGACGGAGATGGTTCCGTCACGCTTAGCGTTGGCTCTAACCATATCCGTGCGGCAACCGAGCAGTTCACGTTTACCTCAAAGTTGGTTGATGGCAAGTTCCCCGACTACGAACGGGTCCTTCCTCGGTCGCCTGACAAGTCGGTGTCGGGTGATCGGTCGGAATTGCGACAAGCGTTTACTCGCACGGCCATTCTATCCAACGAAAAGTATCGTGGCGTCAGGTTGTCGCTGACACCAGGCACTCTTGAAATTACCGCGAACAATCCTGAGCAGGAACAGGCAGAGGAGTCCGTACCCGTGGATTACGCGGGGGATGCGTTGGAGGTTGGGTTCAATGTTAGTTATTTGCTCGATGTGATGGGAGTGTTAGCCGGCCCTACTGTGCGCATGTCGCTTTCTGACTCTGCGAGCTCCGCGTTAATTGAAGAAGGAGAAGCGGGGGGTGATATGGATGCAGAAGCGTTGTACGTCGTTATGCCCATGCGGTTGTAAGCCACTCCTCAGAACGCTTTGCTAGCGCAGCTATCGATCCAAAATTTAAGAAATTTGTCTGAGGTTTCTCTGGAATTGTCTGAGGGGCTTTCGGTATTTGCGGGCCTAAACGGTGCCGGCAAAACCTCTGCGCTTGATGCCGTTCATATTCTAGGGACAGGCAAGTCTTTTACAACGTCGCAGCTTAGCAAAGCGATACGTGACGAGCAGCCAGGGTTTCAAGTGGTAGGCCGTATGAAATATGGAGGCGCGGAGTCCGTGATTGGGATCAGGCGGCTGCGAGCGGGTGGCGGCGAAACCCGATTATCGGGTGCTCCTGTGAAGGCCTTATCAGAGCTCGCTCGTGAACTCCCGTTGGTGCTTTTAAACGCAGATACACTGAATGCGCTGAGGGAAGGCCCCGAGGCGCGGCGGCGACTAATTGATCAAATGGTGTTCCACGTGGAACATTCCTTTATCTCATTGTGGCAGCGATATCATCAGGCGTTAAAACAACGCAACATGTTGCTCCGAGAGACACGCGGTGGTGACGGCGGTGCGTGGATAAGCGAAATGGCCGCCGTGGGCGAGCGGGTTCATCAAGCCAGAGGGCGAGTCACCGCGCTTTTATCAGATGAGCTGTCTGAGGTTTTGGCGTCAATGGGTGTGGTGTTTCCGAGCATGTCATTGGTTTTGAGGTCTGGATGGGCTGCGAGCGAATCTTTGGCCAGCGCGTTAAATACCAGTGCGCAGAGTGATAGGCAGCGCGGCTTCACGCAGGTGGGCCCGCATAGAGCAGATTTACAGTGTTTGCTTGGGAGTAGGCCAGCGAATGAGGTTTTGTCTCGCGGCCAGATGAAGGTGCTGATGTCGGCCATACGGGTGGCTCAAGGCCGGGTGCTCGCAGATGTAACGGGCCGTGCGCCTGTGTTTTTGTTAGATGACGTGGGCGCAGAGCTTGATGGCGATAATGCCAAAGCTGTCTTTTCTGTGTTGGCCGAAAAAAAGGCGCAAGTGCTTGCAACCACGGTTTCCCTAGGTGATTTCGCTAGGTGGGCAGATTTTGCGCCATTAAAGGCGTTCCACGTGGAACAAGGGGTGATCACAGAGACCAATTCAATGGCATAATACGGGGTGAGCGAAAGGAGATTTCATGGAAGACAATACCCCCGGCGCTGAAGAAGCCAGTTACGACTCTTCTAGTATCAAAGTACTGAAGGGTTTAGATGCCGTACGAAAACGACCAGGCATGTATATTGGTGATACTGACGACGGAACGGGCCTTCACCATATGGTCTTTGAAATCGTCGACAACTCTATTGACGAAGCGCTGGCGGGGCACTGTAGCCAGGTCGACATTGTCATTCACCCCGATGAATCGGTAAGTGTAAGTGATGATGGACGCGGCATTCCGACAGAACAGCACGAAGAGGGTGTTTCTGCGGCAGAAGTTATTATGACCGTTCTGCATGCGGGCGGTAAGTTCGACGATAACACTTACAAGGTGTCGGGAGGATTGCACGGTGTGGGTGTTTCTGTGGTTAACGCGCTGTCCGAGGAGCTTTGCTTAACCATCCGCCGTCAGGGAAAGCTGTACGAGCAAATCTATAGACATGGTGTTCCCGATGCACCGTTGGCTGTTATTGGCGATACAGAGGAATCGGGTACATCAGTACGCTTTAAGCCGTCTGCCGACACATTCTCCAATATTAAGTTTCACTTTGATGTGTTAGCCAAGCGCTTACGAGAGCTGGCTTTCCTGAACTCTGGCGTAAAGATTGTTCTCTCAGATGAGCGAAGTGGTGAGACTGAAACGTATTGCTACGACGGTGGTTTGAGCGCTTTTGTCGATTTCCTTAACCAGGCCAAGTCGCCGATTAACAAGGTTTTCCACTTTGAAACAACCAGTGATGACGGTGTTGGTGTCGAGGTGGCGTTGCAATGGAATGACGGGTTTCAGGAAAGCATTTTCTGTTATACCAACAATATTCCGCAGCGCGACGGTGGCACACACCTCGCGGGATTTAGATCGGCGCTCACTCGTGGTTTGAATGGTTACATAGAGCGCGAGGGCTTGGCCAAGAAGGCGAAGGTCAACACAACGGGCGACGACGCGCGTGAGGGTTTGACCGCCATTGTTTCTGTCAAAGTGCCGGATCCAAAATTTTCCTCACAGACGAAAGATAAATTAGTTTCGAGCGAGGTAAAGCCCATCGTTGAACAGGCCATGGGCGCCGCTTTTGGTGAGTTTCTCTTAGAAAATCCCATTGATGCAAAGCAAATTGTGGGCAAGATGCTCGACGCGGCGCGAGCCCGAGAAGCGGCGCGTAAAGCTCGCGAGATGACTCGTCGTAAGGGCGCGCTCGATATTGCCGGCTTGCCTGGTAAGTTGGCGGATTGTCAGGAACGTGACCCCTCCTTGTGTGAGCTATACCTGGTGGAGGGAGACTCAGCGGGCGGTTCAGCCAAGCAGGGAAGAAATCGAAAGTTCCAAGCTATTTTGCCTTTAAAGGGCAAGATCTTAAATGTCGAACGGGCTCGCTTTGATAAGATGCTAAGCAACGCGGAGGTAGGCACTATTGTCACCGCGTTAGGGTGCGGTATTGGCAAGGATGAGTTCGATCCTGACAAACTTCGTTACCATCAAATTATCATCATGACCGATGCCGACGTGGATGGATCTCATATTCGAACGTTGTTGCTAACGTTTTTCTTTAGACAAATGCGAGAACTGGTAGAGCGTGGGCATGTCTACATCGCACAGCCGCCGCTTTATAAGCTTACTCGTGGTAAATCAAGTCAGTACCTCAAAGATGAAGAGGCGCTGGCTGAGTACTTGACAAATGCGGCCCTCATTGACACGACGCTCTTCAAGAGCGGCTCAGACGAAGGGCTATCAGGGGATCCGCTTGCGGATATCGTGTCGCTCTATCAGCGAGCAGAGTCGACCATTGACCGCCTCAGTCGTGTTTATTCATCTGATGTACTTTGGGAGCTTGTTTACACATCTCCGTTGTCTGTCGACGATATGGCAGACGAGGCTCTTGTGACAACATTTTCCGAAAAGTTAAGTGAGCGCTTACTTACGCTATCAGGAAGCAATGTTCGATTCGAGTGCTTCGTCCGGCGTGATCCAGAGCGCGGCACTTACTATGTGGTAGTTCGTCGAACCGCGCATAGTGTGGCCAGCGATATAGTGCTGGGCCACAATTTGTTTAGCTCTGGCGAATACAAGCAACTCACCGAGCTGGGTGCATTGCTTGCCTTATCAGTCACGTCTGAAAGTTTTGTGAAGCGGGGCGAAAAGGTATTCGCTTCCTCTGATTTTTCAAAAATCATGCAATGGCTGCTCGATGAGGCTCGGCGTGGTTGTTCCATTCAGCGTTACAAGGGCTTGGGTGAGATGAACCCTGATCAATTGTGGGAGACCACAATGGACCCTGATGCGCGACGAATGCTTCGCGTGACGATTGAAGATGCTATTCGCGCAGATCAAATGTTCGTCACCTTGATGGGTGATGATGTCGAGCCACGCCGAGATTTCATCGAAACTAATGCATTGGCGGTGGCAAACTTAGATGTTTAATCGCGAAAATTGGTATTAATTGTAGCTATTTGTCGCTATCGTCTTCTTCGTTGCTGGGCTTGTCGGTCGCTAGCGAGAGTTGGCTAGCGTCGGTTTGATCAGGCAACACATCCAGGTTCTCAGGAAATTTTTTCGACACACGCGTTGATAGCGTTTGAAACCGATCTACTTTCCCGTGTAGTCCCTGTCTGCCTACGAGGCTTTTCACAGCTTCGTTATAGCGCTTCGTTGTTTGCGATAACGAAGCGCCTACGCTTTCCATGCGCTCCGCCACTAAACAAACGGCATTGAAAATGTCGCCAGCACGGTCACTGATATCGCGTGCCTCGGCATTACTTCGTTCGACCATCCAGAGGTTCGCCACAGTGCGCAAGATCGGCATAAGTGTCGTATGCGAGACGAGAATGACGTTTTTTCGATACCCGTAGTTAAAAAGGTCACGTTGCGTGCGCATAATCTCAATGTACGCAGGCTCCACCGGCATGAACATGAGGACGAAATCTGGGCTTTGCAGGCCGGCGAGGTTGGCATAGTCCTTTTCGGAAAGTTGGTCAATATGGCGTTTTACGGCAGCTGCATGTGCTGCAAGGCTCTGTGTTTGCTCGCTGTCATCTTCGGCAGTGATGGCGCGCTCGTAATCAACCAGCGACACCTTGCTATCGATGACAATGTGTTTTTCCTGGGGAAGGAAAATCACGAAATCAGGAAGCATTCGCTGCCCGTCCTCGCCTTTAAATGCCTGTTGAGCCTCAAAATGCTCACCGCGTCGAAGGCCGGCTAACTCGAGTGTTCGCTCTAGCTGCGCTTCACCCCAGTTCCCAACGAGCTTTTTGTCGCCTTTAAGTGCTTGCGTGAGGTTGTTTGCCTCTGATGACATTTCCTGCCCTACGTCATGAAGCTGCTTAATCTGCGTTTTAAGCGCCGCGTTTTGTCCCGTTAAATCGCTGTGAACTTGGTTAACTCTGCTTTGAAAACCGTCGATCTTCTCCGAAAGAGGCTTAAGTAACTGATTTAAAGATTCTTGATTTCGGGTAGATAGTGACTTCTCGCCTTGATTGACCAGGGCCTGGGCTGTCTTTTCAAACTCGAGTCGAAGCATCTTTTTCGCATCTTCGAGTAAAGCAATTTTTTCGGTGTGTTCAGTTTCTTTTAGAGCAAGTGTCGCCTTGAGACCTTCTTCGCGACCTGAACTGGCAACCAAGTTTTGGTTCATCTCCTCTAGTTGCCGCTTGAGCGCTTCGACCTCTTCTCTCGCAATATCACCACGAGCGAGCGCATCGGCTACCGACTCGCGATAAGCACTATGTTTCCGGATAAGGAGACCGATAGCGCTGCTTGAGACAAGTGCGAGAGCTACAACGACGGCATCAAGAGACATGAATAAGCAGGCCTTATCTGGCGAGTACTGCCAGATCAGCGACTTTCAAAAACTGACAGCG
>Ga0160423_10001643_pt1 | contig 18707 bp, 16 predicted proteins | sample CRUFie14St8metaG_FD_108191 | JGI IMG/M metagenome (GOLD analysis project Ga0160423, IMG submission 108191) | Marine microbial communities from the Costa Rica Dome - CRUD Field 142mm St8 metaG | ecosystem: Environmental > Aquatic > Marine > Oceanic > Photic zone | place: Costa Rica: the Eastern... | reverse complement strand
CCTCCAGTCAAAATGCGCTATCTCTTTATCGCTTAGTAATTTATCTTTTCCTGTAACAAAATAGGTTGGACATTTTTCTTCACACAATTCCACAAGGTGTGTAGTGTTGGAGCTATTATATCCACCTACAACGATTGCTAAGTCAGCGCCTTCCTCCAATAGCCCGTAGGTAGCGCTTTGATTATCATTAGTGGCGTAACATAAAGAATCTCTGGTGTCGGCAAAAGCTTTATTCTCACTACCGTAAAGATCTTCAACAACCCCTTTGATATATGCAGCAATTTCTTTTGTTTCACTTGCCAGCATCGTAGTCTGGTTAACAACACCGATTCTTTTTAAATGAATTTCCGGATCAAATCCTTCACTATATTTCCCCTTAAAATCATGGTAAAAATCTTTTTTGGATTTTTTGCCTCTTATATACTGTTCTAAAATCTTGGTTTCTTCAATATTTTTGACAATAATAGCGGGCCCTTCCTGAGAGGCATGGGAGAACGTAGCTCTTGTTTCTTCATGGTTACTCTTTCCATGAATTACAATGGTATACTCTTTGTCACCCAGTTTTTTACTCATCTTCCACACTCTTTCTACAAAAGGACATGTAGTATTATATTCCTCTGTATGAACGCCTTTATCGGCAAGCATCTGTTTAGTTTCAATGGTTGTACCAAAAGCAGGAACAATTACTAAATCCTCTGAAGTTATCGAACTCCATTCAATAAGTTGATTTCCTTTTGTGTCCAGAATAAATTGAATTCCTCTACTCTGTAAATCAGAATTCACAAGTGGATTATGAATCATTTCACTCAGGAAATAAATTTTCTTTCCTGGATTTTCATCTAAAGCTTTATATGCTCTTTCAATAGCATTTTCCACACCAAAACAAAATCCAAAATGGCGAGCAATTAAGAACCGAACTGGACCAAAATCCAATTTAGTTGGAGAAAAGTCTTTTTTCTTTGGGTCAAGAGTTTTTCTAATATCCTTTATCATGGATATAATTGGACTTCTGTAGAACTCTGGAACTTCAAATTCTCGCATATCAAAAAGATTACTACAAACTTACAAATAACCCTTTATTCTTAATAATCTATCATTATAATAAATCTTAAACTATTCGTACACACTCGAAATAATACTTAATTTTTATCGTTAAAGTCAATATGAAACTAAAAAAGGTCCTGATTTTTGTTGTACTTATTGCATCAACTTCAATACTATTCAACTCTTGTAGCTCTAGCAAATACTGTGAAGGCGGGAAAAAAAAATACAAGAGAATGAAAAAAGACACCAATATGATGGTTTTTTAAACCTTGCTAGTACATTCTCCAATAAAAAGCACAAGTCTTAGTATCTTTGGAAAGTAATTCTTTTATTGATGTGCGATTTAGATAAGTGTAAGGTAAGTGAAGAAGAAATATCTTTAGCAACTAAAATTCTTGAAAAACTAGTGGCCAACCCCGTTCAATTGTTCGAAATAGATGAACAAAAACGAATTGAGCTAATGAAATTCTCCGGCCAATTGAGTCGTCCTAGTCGTGATGAATTTAAGCAGCGCAAAAAAAATGCAAAGAAGGCAGCTGAGCGAAAAAGAAGAGAACGAGAAAAGCATGCACGTAAAGAAACAGGCATTCGAAGTGCCCGGGAAAACAAGGTATTTGTTGCTCCAAAAATGTTGGGGAGTTCCGATATTTCTCTTCAAAAAGTTCGCGAACTAGAAAATCCTCGCAACTGTTATGTTTGTAAATCAATGTTCAAGAAATTGCATCATTTTTATGATGCGATGTGTCCTAAATGCGGAGATTTTAATTATGCAAAGCGCTTCCAAACTGCAAATTTAAATGGTCAGGTTGCCGTAGTTACAGGTTCTCGACTTAAAATTGGATACCATATTGTTTTAATGTTGTTGCGTGCTGGAGCAACTGTTGTTGCTACTACTCGATTTCCAGTTGACTCTGCATTACGCTACTCAAAAGATCCGATTACAATCAGTGGAAAGACCGTTTAAGCATCCATGGTTTAGACTTACGCCATATTCCAAGTGTTGAAATTTTATGTAATAATATCGAACACACTTATGGCAATTTGGATATTTTAATCAATAACGCCGCCCAAACTGTGCGTCGCCCAGCTGGTTTTTATGCGCATTTAATGGAGAATGAAGACAAACCTAGAAGCGAGCTTTCACAGGATGTTATAAATCTATTGCGAAATCACCATCTATCAATTGATGAATTGAGAAGTTCAGCACTTGCTTCAACAAGTGAGCAAAACACACAGCTCCCTGTTGCCTGGCATGCAACTGAACCTGGAGTCGGTATACGAGCTTCTGCCAAGCTATCTCAAATACCCTATAGTTTTGATAATTCCTTGCACACTCATGATGTTTTCCCTGAAGGAAAACTGGATGCCGATTTGCAGCAGGTCGACTTGAGAAAAACGAACAGTTGGCGTTTAAAACTCGGAGAGGTAAAAACACTAGAAATGATAGAGGTTCAACTGGTTAACTCTGTTGCACCATTTGTATTGTGTAGTAGATTATCAAAAATCATGCGCAAGGAAAATACAGGCTTAAAGCACATTATCAATGTTTCAGCAATGGAAGGTAAATTTCACCGATTTTTTAAAGAAGACAGGCACCCTCATACCAATATGGCGAAAGCAGCCTTAAATATGATGACACATACTTCTGCTCTTGATCTGGCTAAAGATGGTATTTACATGAATGCAGTAGATACAGGTTGGGTTACCGATGAAGATCCCGTTGAACTATCTGAACAAAAAGAAAAGGTTCACGATTTTCAACCTCCTCTTGATATTGTTGATGGTGCCGCCAGAGTTTTAGACCCCTTATTTAATGGTCTTAATACAGGTAAATACTGGTGCGGTAAATTTTTAAAAGATTACAAACCTATTGATTGGTAATGGCTAAATGGAGGAAATTTTATTTAATTCGTATTGAATTCTTAGGCTTTCGTTATCACGGATGGCAGAAGCAACCGAAATTCCGAAGTGTTCAAGGAATGGTTGATAAAACTTTTGAATTTATATTTCAACATAACGATTTTAAAACGCATGGGTGCGGAAGAACTGATTCAAAAGTATCGGCTGATGATTATGCATTTGAATTGTTTGTTTTGAAAGATTTTCAAATTGAGCCTGAAAAGTTGTTAGTGAAACTCAATAAAAATTTACCGTCAGATATTCGAGCCAAAAGTATTGTTGAGGTCAATTCTGAATTTAACATTATTCAAAACTCCTCTTTAAAGGAATATCATTATTATTTCTCAAGTGGCGCAAAAAGCCACCCTTTTAATGCGCCCCTAATTCGAGATTTTGGAACTCAACTAAATATTGAGAAAATGAAAGAAGCTGCAGCTTGCTTTTTAGGGAAGCACAACTTTAAAAGATTTGCTAGTAAACCTAGTTCAAATTCAGTTTTTGTGAGAGATATTTTAAAATCCGAAATTGTATCAAACACAAACATTACAGCCAACTTCACACCAAATCAATCCTACATTTTTAAAGTTAAAAGCAAAGGCTTTTTGAGATATCAAGTCCGATTAATGGTTGGTGCATTGGTAAATGTAGGTAGGGGCGACTGGAGTATAGATGAGTTCCAAGATACGTTAAAGAACCCCAATGGATTGCAGGTTAAGCACATTGCCCCTTCCTCTGGATTGGTTCTTCATGAAGTTTGTTTTGACCAATACTCCTAATCTTTAGCACTTTGCTCCATAATCATTTTGTTCACCTCAACCTTGGCCTGATTCTCAGTTTGTATGTACAAATAATTTCCTTTTCCAGAAATAGATAATTCCTCAATAAGCTTTTTACCAATTTTGTTTTTCCCATAACCAAGAGCGGAAAAGAACATTCCTTTCGATGCTTTGTTTTTAACATAATTGTGTAAACTGTTTTCATTTTTTCCAAGCCCGTTAAAACCTCCATCTGAAGCGAGGATGATTTGATTGTTTCCTTTCTGTAAATATTGATTTTTTAACATTTTGTACGCTTTTCGAATTGCTTTTCCACCAAAAGTGGTCCCTCCTGCTTTTAATTCTTTAATTACTTTAATGATCTCTTTTTTATTCTTTGCGGATGTTGAAGACAATAGAACTTGGGGTTCATCAGAATAGGTAATTATAGTTACTTTGTCAATGGATCGTAGCATATAGGTGAGTTGAATCATGGACTCTTTCAACAACTCTAACCGATCTTTCCCCCTCATACTCGCTGAGACATCGATTAAAAACACAATATTGTTTTCTTCAAATTTAGAAACTGGAAAAGTTATATTTTCCTCTTGTTGAGGAACTTCTGAAAAGGGCACATAAGAAAATGGAGCCCTCTTAATTTCTTCGACAGCATTCTTTTCTCTAGGTGGGGAGAGTACATCAACATTTATTTTCGTAAAAAGTTCAGCTTTATTTTCTTTAGGAACTAGAGTAATCGTCAAAGATTTTCTTTGAGGATTAAAATAATGCTCTATTTTCTTAGGATCATATCCCTCTGATTCCGTATGGATGAAAAACAATCCTAAACTAGATTTTCTACGTATCACTCCTGCCTTATTGGTGTAAAACTGTTGATAATTTTCTCCCTTGCTCAATTCAGCTAAAGCTCCCTTTATGGGTTTTCTGGTTATGGAATCAATCACCTTAATTTCCATGTTAAAATTGGGTCTTTGAAAATTAGGATTAGAAAAACTTGGACAAGCCAACTCTGAATAGGTATCGAAACTTTTTACTTCACCCTTAAATTCAAAAAAGAAGGGTTGACTAGATCCTGAGTGATACATCTTCAATTTTTCTCTAAACTTACCTTTTGTTGAAGGATTATATATGACCTGAATAAATGCACTTTCTCCTGGTAAGATCCCTAGAGGTGGTGTCTTCAACTCAAAATCTCTGGGAACAAGCTGTTTTAAAATGTAGATAGTTTTGTTCGTTGTATTGGTTACTGCAAAGGAATCGATTCTGCTAATCCAAAACTCAACTTTACCGAAGTTGCTCACACTTCTATGCAACTTCACTCCATGGTGAAAACTTTGTGATTTCAATTGAAATACGCATGCGAATGCGAAAATAAAAGAGCATAAAGTCCTCATATTACGCTTTATTAATTGAGCTTTTATTATACAACAAACGTGCCTCTTCCAATTCCTCAATAATATTTTCCCTCAATTCCAATAATTTCTTAAAACTATAATTCTCTGTTACAATCATTTTTTGATAAAACAGTTCTGCTCTAAGTGCAACAAAAACTCTACTATACCCTAAGGAAAACATACCCGACAAGGGCATTAAAACCAATATACCTAGAATAATGAGTATAGTAAAAAACTGCGCGAGAAAGATCCCCCAAGTAATATAAGTTAAAAGAAAAGAAAATGTTCCAATTACAAGCCTTAGCCCCCCTGTAAAATCATCTCTTTGTGAAAATTTATCGGTTAAAACACCTGAAATTCTATACGGAACATAATTGAATAGCAACCCCAGTATAAACAATGGCAAACCTGTTATTAAGGCAAGAATGTGTGAGGTTATTGAAGGCTTCCCACAAACAAGTCGCTTATTAAATTCAGGATATTTTGATTCAATATCCGACATTTTGCTAAAATATTCCTTGAGTAATTGCTGCAACTTGTTGCTTAAATCGGGAGCAGAATTTTTAAAATAATCGATGGCTTTTACGAGGCTATTTTTCAATTCTAATTTTTCATTATCGGATAAATTCGGGGCCTCAAATCGATTGATCATTTCCTCAAAGTACAGTTTTTGTAACTGATCAAAAATCTCGTCATTTTCTCTATTTTCAATAAGAAGCATTTCATCTTTAATAGATTGCTCTATCTCTTTTGTTAACGTTTTGGCAGCTACAAAACTATCTTCTTGGTATTTTTTTTTGTAGTCCTTTATTGATTTGGGCTTTCCAAAATTAACTTGAACGTCTGTTCTGAAATTCATAGGATTTGAATACGTTATCCCTACAGGAACAATAGTCAGTCCTAATTCGAAATTATTTTTAGCCTCAGCACCCAAAGCTATTCTTGCCGCTCCAGATTTAACCTTTCTTAAACGATATTCAATTTTACTCGTGCCTTCTGGAAAAATCATTAATGAACGGCCATTTTCAAAATGCTCATAACACGCTCCAAAAACAGCTTCATTTTTATGGGTTAATTCTGGTGTTTCTTCTTTTCTGTACACTGGAATCATGTGTATTTTTTTAAAAAACCAGGCTGATAATTTATTTTTAAAAGACTCGCCTCTTGCAATATAATACAGTGATCTATCTGCATAAGATCCAATAACGATTGGATCCATAAATGCTCCCGGATGATTTGACACAAATAAAACCGGTTTTCCTTTTGGGATATTTTCTCTTCCTGCAATGATTTTATTTTTGAAGTATATTCTTACAGATATTTTTAATAATAGTTCAAAAAACTTGTATATCATAACACTTATAGTTTGTGTCTAACAAAAAAAGTATAAAGACGTATTATTTTCTAATTACTCTTATTCTTCCAGAACCAGAAATGACATCTTTACTATCGTCTAATAAAACTGACAAAGTAAAACTGTATTGTCCATCATCAAGATTTTTTGTGTCTGGAAATGAAAATGGAAAAGAATTTTTATCAACGTGCACAACCTCATCACAAGCATTGACTACCCTGAAATTTGTTGATAAATAATCATTTGGTTTGAGGTTTGATTGAATTTCAAACGAATCATTTAATCCGTCATTATTTGGTGTAATGTATTGGCAAATTGAAATGGAAAAAGAGTCTAGTGTAAATTTATAAAACGTTCGATTCGATTCATTCAATTGATCGAATGCCAAATCAGATGTGGTAACACAATTTCTTTTTGTACAACTTGCTACAATAAATCCTATTAATACTATTTTGAAAATATACTTCATATCTAAAATAGACTCCAAAATTTTGCGATGGAAATTAAAATCAAACCTAAAAGTAAGCATCTTATTATCGGTTCTATATTATTTTTTAAGTTATTTAAGCGCACTCCAATTAAAGCGCCTAAAATTTGTCCTACACCAAGGGAAATACCTAGCTCCCAATTTACTTGATCAACAAATGCATATCCTATTAAGGCGATTATATTGGTTAAGAGAATAACAAAAACCTTCAAGGGATTTAGCGCAGAAAATGATTTACCCCAAACAGCATGTAAAATCACCAGCATAAAAATACCTGCTCCAGCTTGGATAAATCCAGCATAAAATCCAATGAAGCCAAAAATTAAGGGCAAAAGTTTTTTTGCCGTTAAGGACCATTTAATGTGTTTCTGTGGTTGCAACAATACCATAAAAAACAAGATGCAAAAAATAAAACCAACTGTTATTTCAAAATCATTGGCGTCTAAATTACTTCCAGTGAACACGCCACAAATTGCCCCAAAAACTGAGAAAAAGAGCAACCAAAATTTGCCTTTTAATGAAATTTCATTTTGCTTATAAAATGCATAAGAACTTGTTGTACTTTGAAAAAACAGACCTATCCTATTTGTTCCGTTTGCTATTTGAACAGGCAATCCTAAAAAACTCAATAGGGAGAGTGTGACAATACTACCAGTTCCTGCTATTGTATTTATTATTCCTGCAGAAATTCCGGCTAATACACAAAGTGATATTTCATTAATTTCAATCACAGCGTAAAAGTAAGCATCTTTCTAGTTTACTTGTTTACCAAAAAATAAGAGAAAAGGACTTTAGGAAGGGTTTATGCCTTTTGAAAAATGAAAAAACTGATTTTTTTGACTGAAATTTAACTATCCGTAAACGCAGGTATACGTTGAATCAACTACTGCTTGAAGTTTTATTGGCTCACCAACTTCAATAACTGCAGCGGGAGTATCTGGGGTGCATTTCACTCCATTAATTATCATTTCACCTGAAGTACATTTCATAGTTTCTTTTGGATTAGCCTTACCAAAATCATATGTTCCTTCCTTAATCAATCCAGCTGTTAATTGAGTCACCCCCGACTTTACAAAACCTAAACTTTGAACATTTCCCTCAAAATATTCGTTCTTTTTGATTTCCATACTATTATTGTTTGCATTTTTGACTCACCAACATAATCTACTGTGTTACATGAATCCAATTGATTAAAAGTATTAAAAAAGCCCTTTGGACTTTAGTCGGGATGAGAGGATTCGAACCTCCGATCTCTGGTCCCCCAGACCAGCACTTTAACCGGACTAAGCTACATCCCGATTTTTGAACATAAAAAAATCGTACAAAGTACGATTTAATTGACTTATTTTTTTCCTAAAACTGTTTAGTCTCTAAATTATCAAGCTTTGTGTAAGCTGGACAAACCTCGTGGGATGACCTACAAGAAGTCATGACACTACTCATAATAACAACGGTTAAAAAAATTCCAAATATTTTCAATAGTTTACTTTGCATCTATCCAACTTTCAAGGGTACAAAATTACCGTTATTCAACGGAAGTTGTAGCAAATATAATAAAAGGTTATTAACAATATGTTGAAAACTAATTCTTAACGTATTGAAAACAAGTGTTCTAAACTATTTTTATTAGAGTATCGTATAAGTCCAATACTTGAGGAATCAATTTCTCAGATTCATTATTAATCGTAAAATTTGAATGCTTTTCACGCTCATTGTCAGACCATTGCCTGGAAATAATTGATTTAATTTCTTGCTCACTTCGTTCGTCTCTCAAAAATACTCTACGAATTCTTTCCTGTTCGCTACAATGGACATTTAAAATATAATCGCATGACTTATAGGCTCCAGATTCAAACAAAATAGCCGCTTCTTTGATAACTAGCGAATTGCTTTGTTTATTTTTCCAAAGCTCGAAGGCTTCAGAGACTTTAGGATGCAATAATTGGTTAAGCGATTCCAACGCATCTTCTTTTGCAAATATATACTCTGCTAATTTACTCTTGCTTAAAACTCCATTTTCGAGAACCCGGCCACCAAACAATTTTTCAACTTCACATTGAACACTTGATGAAAATAAAATGATTTTTGAAACTTCGTCCGATGAAAATACTGGAACACCCAGAGTTTCAAATATACGGCAAACCGTTGATTTCCCACTACCTATTCCGCCCGTTACCCCAAGAACTAGCATCAATCTTTGGTTTTAATGATGTATTCTACATTAGCGGGCTCTATCCTTATATTTTGTATACTTTGAGGATATTTATTTAACATTACATTCAATCTTTTGAATGAGGATTTAACATCTTCAAAATGAACACTTGCCTGAAAATCTTTGTCAACTATTTTCTTTACATCACTTTCTATACATATAAAAGTAATCTTTACCTCATTTGGAAAAAGTTTAAACTCTAGGGAATCTGGAGCGTCTAAAATGGATATGGGAACCGTAACTTCAGACTCCTTTAATGCTTCAACCTCCATAAATACATGAACACTGTCATTGTGTAATGAATCAATACCTCTAGGAATTTCAAACTTATACGATTGATCCAAGTCAGTATCTAAAAGTTCCAAATCAGAAAGTTCAGTATATAACGTATCTATTTTATTCAAAATAGATTTAGCTCCTCTAACAACGACTTTATCAGGTGAAAGTATAGGCTGTTTTAAAATAAAATGCTCTCGAGCCTTTTTTACATGGTAATTAAATTTGCTAATTAGTATTTTTTCTACTTTTTCGGAAAAAATCAATCGTACTGTATCGGTTTTGGATAAAGCCTCATTTTCCTTTAATTTAGAATCAATTGCTTGCGACACCTCAATTGAATGTTGACTCGGAATCCAAACATAATGTTTTTCATCATCTCTATTGATTACCTTCAGTTTTGATATGTCTATATCTAAATTTGATTTACGAAACCCAAAACTTCTGGATATTAATTCAAAACCCTGGGCCTGAATAGTTACCGAAATAGATCTTGGAACAGAACTTACTAAAATTTCATTTTTAGGATAGTTGGTGAAATTTAATTGGACATCAACTGTATCATTTCTCTCTTCTGAAAACCGGAGAAGTCCCCACAGTACCGTAGAAATGCCAAGGCATGCTAGAAATATTTTCCATTGCTTTTTATTAGTTGGGAGTAAACCCCTGAATATGTTTTTGATATCTGGCAATTATGACGCAAAGAACAAAAAAAGTTTTCGTTTTATTCGTTTTCTGTTTCGACACTAGATGTATCTATCTTACTTTCGGGATCGTTTTCCAGTAAAAGTGGATTTGCAATTAACTCAACACTAGTCCTTGCATTTTGACCCCAGACCGAGTTTGGATATGCTCTGTACAATTTTTTATACGACTCTTTTGCAGCAGGGATATCTTCAACCAAAACCTCCTTGGTTCTTCCAATAAAATACATAGATTGGGGAACGATTGGATGACTCGGAAATGAATCAACTACATAATTAAGATATTCAAGTGCTTTGGAACTGTTCTTTACATTTAATGATGAAATTCCAGCTCTACACAACACCTCAGGCAATTCTACAGAATTAGGGAATTCATGAATTAATGCATCCACATAAAACACCAAACTGTCATTAAGAGGCTCCAGTTGATCTTGATTGTAATCCTTAGGATTTTCGAAAATATTTTTAAATTTCAATCTCACTCCCTCGAAACCTGTGATTAGTTCTTGTTCAGACAGACCTGATTTATTTGAGTCCACGTTCCCTCCGCATGAAGTTAACAAAAGTACAGTTGCAAGTGATAAAAAAATCTTTTTCATAATGTTATCTTTATTATTTAGGAAACCGCATTCGGTAACCTGCTTTTACAATCCCTCTAGAAATATCCGTTAATTTACGCTTTATCATTTGTTTTTTCAAAGGATTTATTTTATCTGTAAACAAAATCCCTTTAATATGGTCATATTCATGTTGAATTATTCGTGCGGCGAGACCAGAGAATTGTTCTATATGCTCTACAAATTGTTCGTCAAAATACTTGATTTTAACCGTTTCGCTTCTTTTCACATTTTCTCGAATTCCCGGTATACTTAAGCAACCTTCTTTAAATTGCCATTCCTCTCCAGTTTCTTCAATCATCTCTGGGTTAATAAATACCTTTTTAAATCCATCCAGTTCTGGCTCTTCATCCGCAAACGGAGATGCATCAACTAAAAATAATTTAATCGACTTTCCTATTTGTGGGGCTGCTAGCCCAACACCCTCAGCTCTATACATTGTCTCCCACATGTTTTCTATTAAGACAGGTAAATCTTTGTCTTCTTTTAAAACAACCTCTCCTTTTTTTCTTAATACTGGATCTCCAAACGCAACAATCGGTAAAATCATACTGCAAAAGTATTGTTTTTTCGTATTCTTTAAAATTTTAAAACCCTTTAGCTTTTCTATCCAAGTAGGATTGAAGTATAATCGCAGCACTAACCTTATCTAAATTCCCCTTTTCCTCTCGCTTACTTTTTTTAATTCCTCCCATAATCATGGTTCGGGAGGCCATTTTACTGGTAAACCTCTCATCCTCTAAAAGAACCTGAATTGGAGTAATCTTTTTTCGTAAGTGCTTTACAAATTGTTCAATCAAGTTTGTAGCGTGTGTATCGGAAGCATTTAAGTTTTTAGGTAAACCTACTACAACCGCCTCCAAGTTGTATTTTTGAGAGTACTCAAGTATATAATTTACAGCGTCTTTACTATGAACTGTGATTAGTGGGCTTGCAATAATTTGCAAATCGTCTGTTTCAGCAATCCCAACTCTCTTTGTTCCATAATCTAAGCCCAACAATCTTGCCATATGGTTTTACAAATCAATAAAGACTCCGGAGATTGTTATCAAATTGGTTGACTTCAACGAATCAAAAACAAATTTGCTATTCTCTTCAATAAGCTCACCATCTATGAAAACTTTTAAGGTAACATCAGCAGTACTATCCGAATGTTCTGCTTCAAATTTATATTCTAACTCTGTTCCATAGATATCATGACTAATATCCAGGGGTAAGCTTACCTTCTCGTTTGCTCTCCAATCTAAACCAGGGCCCATGATTACATGAATGTCATCAATATACTCTATTGTACCCTCAATTGTGTAATTAAACTCATGACGCTCATCAAGATTGGTACACCCCAATAATAAAATACACAATACCAGAATAAAAATACTTCTCAACATGGTGGAGCTAAATTAATAAAATTGAACAAATACATGCAGTGCTTTTCAAATAAAAGATAAGATATTTACCAATACAAACCCATTATAATTAACTGGTTTACAAACAAATAAAACAACTAACATAATTTAACTTGTATTTACATTAAAAAAAACTGGACATAGCGATTAAAAAGCGGTATCTTTGTGCGTCACTAAAATCTAGTTATTATATAGTCTATGAGACAGCTGAAAATTACCCAGTCGATCACTAAGAGAGACAGCATTACTTTAGACAAGTATTTACAAGAAATCGGTAAAGAAGATTTAATTACAGCTGAAGAAGAGGTGGAGTTAGCAAAAAAAATCAAGGCAGGCGATCAAATTGCTCTTGAAAGACTAACAAAAGCCAACTTAAGATTTGTTGTTTCCGTTGCAAAACAGTACCAAGGCCAAGGACTTACTCTTCCTGATCTAATCAATGAAGGTAACCTAGGATTAATTAAAGCAGCAAAACGTTTCGACGAAACAAGAGGTTTTAAGTTCATCTCCTACGCAGTTTGGTGGATTAGGCAATCGATTATTCAAGCCATTTCTGAACAATCAAGAATGGTTAGACTTCCGCTTAATAAAATTGGAGCGATTAGTAAAATTAACAAAGGTACTTCTCAGTTGGAACAACAGTTGGAAAGAGAACCTAACGCAAAAGAGATTTCTGAATTTTTAGACATATCTGAAAATGAAGTTTCAAATGTAATGAACATGAACAGCCGTCATGTATCCGTAGATGCTCCTTTCGCTGAGGGAGAGGATCATGGATTGCTTGATGTAATGGTGAATAGCGATTCTCCAAATGCTGATAATGGTTTGTTGAAAGAGTCATTGAATAGGGAAATTAAAAGGTCTTTAGCCACACTTACTGAAAGAGAGGCTGAGGTTTTGAAATTGTTTTACGGAATTGATGGAAACAGAGAAATATCACTAGAAGAAATTGGTTCTAAATTTGATTTAACGCGAGAGCGAGTTCGTCAAATTAAAGAAAAAGCTATTAAAAGATTGAAACATAATTCAAGAAGTAAGCTATTAAGGGCTTATTTGGGTTAAGTTTTAATCGAAACTTCTTATAAAGCCACTCAGTTGAGTGGCTTTTTTTATTTTTAAAGGATGAACTTTGAATTGGTATCTGAATTTAAGCCTACGGGAGATCAACCGAAGGCCATCTCTGAAATCGTTAATGGATTTCAATCGGGAGTTCATGCACAAACATTACAAGGAGTAACGGGTTCGGGAAAAACATTTACCATGGCAAATGTTATTAAGGAGTTACAAAGGCCTACTCTGATTCTCTCTCACAACAAAACTTTAGCTGCCCAACTTTATGGGGAATTTAAAAAATTCTTTCCCAAAAATGCGGTAGAATATTTTGTATCCTATTACGACTACTATCAACCAGAAGCATTTTTACCCGTCACAGGAACCTATATTGAAAAAGATTTATCAATTAATGAGGAAATTGAAAAGCTACGTTTATCAGCAACTACTGCTTTGTTATCGGGAAGAAGTGATGTAATTGTGGTATCATCGGTCTCCTGTATATACGGAATGGGGAATCCAACTGATTTTTATGACAACTCAGTGCGTTTAAAGGTTGGAACAAATATCAGCAGAACTCAATTATTGAAACACTTAGTGACCGCTCTGTATTCCCGAAACGACATGGAGTTTGAACGCGGTAACTTCAGAGTTAAAGGAGATACGGTTGATATCTATCCTGGTTACTTGGACTTTGCCTATAGAATTTCGTTTTGGGGTGATGAAATAGAGTCTATTGAGCACATCGAACCTCAAACAAATCATTCCCTTTCTGAAATTCAGGAGATTACAGTTTATCCGGCAAATCTTTTTGTGACTAATCCTACAAATTTACAAACTGCAATCGAAAAAATTCAAGATGATTTAATTAAGCAAGTTGAATTTTTTAAATCTGAAGGAAAAGATATTGAAGCAAAAAGATTACTGGAAAGAACAGAATATGATTTAGAAATGATGCGTGAACTCGGGTACTGCTCTGGGATAGAAAATTATTCAAGATATCTTGATGGAAGAGCTCCTGGTACTCGGCCTTACTGTTTGCTTGACTATTTTCCAGAAGATTATATCATGATGATTGATGAAAGCCATGTTACACGCCCCCAAATAAAAGCCATGTATGGTGGAGATCGTTCGCGGAAAATTAATTTGGTTGACTATGGTTTTCGACTTCCCGCAGCTTTGGATAATCGCCCCTTACAATACGATGAATTTGAAGGACTACAAAACCAAACACTTTATGTTTCGGCAACACCGGCAGAATACGAGTTAGAGGCTTCAGATGGAGTTATAGTTGAACAAATAATTCGGCCCACAGGATTATTGGATCCCATAATTGAGGTTCGGCCTACGAAAAATCAGATTGATGACTTGTTAGAGGAGATTGACAATCGTGTTCAAAAAAATGAAAGGATACTTTGTACTACACTTACCAAAAGAATGGCAGAAGAGCTGTCTAAATTCATTGTAAACTTAGATATAAAATGTAGGTATATCCATTCTGAAATAGACACACTTGAGAGAGTTGAAATTTTAAGATCTCTACGTTTGGGAGAAATTGATGTTTTGGTTGGAGTTAATCTACTAAGAGAAGGACTTGACCTGCCAGAAGTATCTTTAGTAGCTATTCTTGATGCCGATAAAGAAGGTTTTTTACGATCGGAAAAATCGCTAACTCAAACAGCGGGTAGGGCAGCAAGGAATATTGACGGTTTAGTAATTATGTATGGTGACAAAATTACCGATTCTATGAAAAAAACTATAGACGAAACCAACCGAAGACGACAAATTCAAATGGCTTACAATAATGCAAACGGCCTATTGCCAAAATCACTAGCCAAATCAAAAGAAGAAATTCTAAAACAAACTTCAGTCGTTGATTCAGTTAGAGGTAGAACACCAAAAAGTTACACCAATTCAGAAGTAGAGCAAGGATTAGCTGCTGACCCTGTTATTCAATATATGTCTAACAAAGAATTAGAAAAAGCAATCAAACAAGCTAAATCGAAAATGCAAAAAGCGGCTAAAGAATTGGATTTTATTTCAGCAGCACAATACCGTGACGAAATGCAGGCTCTAGAAAAAAGATTAAAAAAATAGTTCATCGTTCATTCATCAAATCATCCTCGAAACTTTTGCTCCAAATCTTCAATAATTTTATTTAATCGATCTACTGTAAAATTCACTTTTTCCGTAATACTTGCGACATTAATATTTTCATTTTTTGATTCAGCCTCCAACTCCCTTATAAGCTCTTTTAAATCCATCATATTAAACATATCAATGGTAGGTTTCATTTTATGTGCTAGTCTTCCCACTCGATAAAAATCCTCCTCCGCTAGCAATTGTTTCATTTGTTTTATTTGAGCTGGCGTTTCTTCTAGAAAAACCTGTATCATTTTATCCAAAAAGTCACTATTGCCCGAACTCATTTTTTTTATCTGTTCCAATGAATAATACGATTGCCATTTTACCCGTTTATCTTTAGCTTCTTCCTTTAATGTGGTTTCAACTGTTTCTAATTCTTGTTGGCTATCTAATGGGATTTCTGTTGCTAATGTTGAACCTAAATCAAGAACTCTTTTCAACTCATTAAACAAATCTTTTGGCTCAAAAGGCTTACTTATAAATCCATTCATTCCTGCTTTTTTGACTCTTCGTTTATCCTCAGGAAAGGCATTCGCTGTTAAGGCAATTATGGGCAACTCGAGTTTTAAGTCCTTTCTTATGATCCTTGTAGCCTCATAACCATCAACTTTGGGCATTTGCAAATCCATAAAAACGACATTGTATTCCGAATTTTCCTTAAGGGCATCGACTGCCTCTTGACCATTCGTGACAGTTTTAAAACTAAAATTATACCTCTCTAACACACCTGTTATGTATACCAAATTAATCGGATTGTCCTCCGCTATTAGAATCTTTAAATCTTCTTTATCAAAAGTTTCAATTTCTTTGTCCTCACTTTTCGCAAGATTCTTTTCACTTCCAATTTCAATTGGAATTTTAAATCCAAAACTACTCCCCTTTCCTAGTTCACTGGAAAAAGAAATCTCGCCTTCTTGCATATTAACAATTTTCTCACAAATAAAGAGCCCCAGACCTGTTCCCCCAAATTTTCGAGAAACGTCATTATTTACTTGATTAAAACTCTCGAATAATTTCCATTGTTTGTCCTTTTCGATACCGATTCCAGTATCCACAACATCTACCTCCAGCCAAGTTAAATTTTTTACCTTATTAATTTTCACCCTTAGGACGACTTCGCCTTCCATTGTAAATTTTAATGCATTGCTCACAAAGTTCAATACCACTTGATTAATTCTTAACAGGTCACTTACAATAACTGTGTTTAGTGTCTCTCTATCTATGTCTATTTTAAATCCTACTCCTTTTTCTTCAAACTTAAAGTCGAATGTCCTCAAAGCTGCTTCTGATATTTCCTTTATTCGGAAATGAAATTTTTCAAACGTTAACTTTCCCGCTTCTATTTTTGAAAAATCAAGAATATCGTTGATGATTTGAAGTAAACTTTTTGCAGAAAATTTAATATTCGAGAGGTAGCCTTTTTCTTTTTCCTCCAATTTTTCTTTCTCAATGAGATTTTCCATCCCAATAATAGCATTTAAAGGAGTTCTTATCTCATGACTCATCGTCGCAAAAAAGTTCTCTTTGGATTTTAAGGATTCAAGTGCTTTAACTTTTTCTTGTTCGATATTAATTTTGAGCTTTTTGTTTTCAGTTACATCTCTTCCAGAAACTTGGTAGCCAGATTGTGAGCTTCCCTCAAGCTTGATAGGAACAAAAATCATCTCCATCCACAAATCGCCTCTTTTACCGAGGTTTAAATCAACCTCTAAAACACTCTTTTGTGGTGTCGTATCCAATAATTTCTGTAAATCGTCTTGGTGCGCACTAGAAACCATTGTCACAATTGATTCTCCTATAATATCCTGTTGGAAACACTCTCTTAAGATCTTATTAGCATATGTAATTATTCCTTTTTTATTAATTAGAAAAATAAAATCTTTTGAAACGTCCAGTATTTCTCGATACTTCTCCTCAGAAACTTGAGTTTCAAGAAGTGCTTGTTGTTTTTTATGCAATCTTCCTGTCAACCATAACATGACTACTAAAAACAACAATACGGGAAGTAGAATAAGACTTGCACTTTTTAAACCTTCAATTCGAATATCAGCGACAAAACTATCATAAGACATGTCGGCTTGAATGGCTCCAACGGGTTCTCCTCTAGAATTAAATATCGGTGAGAAATAACTAATCCACTGTTCATTTTTATTTAGGTAGTTTTTTAATCTCCCTCCATTATGAATAAAAAACAAAAGATCCTGAGGGAAATCTTTCCACTCATGTCGAAAATAAGGAGTATCCGCACTAGTCACTCCAAACTTAACACTTAACTGACCTTGTGAATTTGTATCAACTACCCATGTATATATATCTGTTGGTAAACTATTGTAGTCCTTTGTGTAGGCTAGAATGTCGTGAAGTTTAGCGTAGTATTCATGATCGGAATTGACAACAATATCATTTTTTTGAGGATGTGTAACCATCAATTCCTGATATTGATCACCATCAATGAAAAAAGATAGATTCCTAGTAATATTTTCCATTTTGGAAAAAGCAGATTCCTCTGCAATCTCCAATCTTTTATAAAAACTGGATGTTAAATAGTAAACAGAAAAAACCAAATAGAAACCCGTACCCAATAGCACAAGATTAGAGAAAAATTTGCCCGAGAAACCACTCTTAATCATATGTAGTTTACTCAATTTCTTTATAGATGTTTACAAAAAATCAAATTTTAATAATTTGAAAACAACTTTATCGAATACGATTGTCCAATTTTTTCAATCAAATAAGTGAAATCAAAAACGTATAATTATCCAAACTTACCGAATACTTAATAGGAAATTAGCAATGGACGTTTTTAAATTTTCGCTACCATTCAAGGCTTTTATAAAAGCACTCCCAATTATAGCTCCTTTAGAATATTTACAAGCTACTTGATACGATTTAGAGTCCTTTATATTAAAACCGATTAATGTCGGTGATTTCAAAGTCATATTTTGAACACGCTCAAAATACTCTGTAGTTCCATCAATGCCCTCTTTTTTTCCTGTTGTTGATGAACTGGATACCAAATAAAGAAATCCGTTGCTCAAATCATCTAACTTATGAATTCTTTCCGGTGCAGTTTCGGGAGTAACTAAAAATACATTGGCTAATCCATGTGATTCAAAAAGCTCCTTATACTCTTCTTCGTATTCGTACAAAGGCAAATCAGGAAGTATCACGCCATCAACACCTACTTCTTGACAGCTTTTACAAAACTCTTCATAGCCATATTGCATAACTGGATTTAAATAACCCATTAATAAGATTGGTATAGACACATGCTCTCTTAAATCTTTCAACTGCTCAAAAAGAAGCTTTAGCGTCATACCATTAGCAATAGCAACTTCACTCGCTT
>Ga0160423_10001642_pt1 | contig 18710 bp, 20 predicted proteins | sample CRUFie14St8metaG_FD_108191 | JGI IMG/M metagenome (GOLD analysis project Ga0160423, IMG submission 108191) | Marine microbial communities from the Costa Rica Dome - CRUD Field 142mm St8 metaG | ecosystem: Environmental > Aquatic > Marine > Oceanic > Photic zone | place: Costa Rica: the Eastern... | reverse complement strand
GGTGTGGCTGCTGCTGACGTGGGGCCTCAGTTTGGTCCAATTGCTTCCTGATGGTGCCCGTGGTGCTGCACTGACCAACCTTGGTTCAGGTCTCTACGCCATGGGCATGTATGCCTTCCATCTTCCGGCCGTTGCCTTGGTTGCACTATGGTGGTCGGACTCCACCTCCCTTCGTGGTGCGGCGTCATCGCCGAGTTTCTTCGTGGTCGAGGGCGACCCTTGTCCCGCGCGTCCAGTCGCGTTGGGCCTGGTTGTCGTGGTGATGGTGGCGAGTCTAGCGGCTACGGGCGCCATGCTTCGCCTGTGGGCCCATGAAGAGACCCTCGCCCTGGCTCCCGGTGATGTCGAGGTGGCAGAACACCTCCGCGTGTTGTCCGGTGAGGACGTGGTCTACGCCGAGCAGGCGCCGTGGGGTGAAGCCATGGTGATCGCTGGACTCAACCTGACGGTGGGGGTTGACCTCGGAGCCCACGAAGGTCCGACAACGCTTCACGTGCAGGCGACACAGGCGGTGTTGACCGATGACGTGGACACCCTCGAGGTCCTTGGAGTAAAATGGGCCATTTCCAGCCCTCTCGGAGCGCTCGGTTGGGTCTTGGAGCGCTCGCCTTGGTGGGAAGAGGTGCACGAGGCATCTGGAAGTCGGGCTTGGGCCCTTCGGGACCAACCGCTGGACCACTTTCTTGGCGTGGCCGTGTTGGAGGAGGCTTCCTGTGCCGGCTCGTGCACCATCCGACCAGATCCCTGGATTGAACAGCGCTGGTCGGATCCGCATGAACTCGGGTCTGATCGTGCGGTGATCGACGCACCTGCTTCCTCAACCCTGTCTTATGCGTGGCCGGATGCCGTGCAGGATGAGCCTGTGTTGATGTGCCTCCACATCGAGCGCATCGGGCCACTGGCTTCAGGTACCCTTGGTCTAGGTTCGTGGTCGGCAGACCTCGCGGGTCCTGCAGGCCATGACCGCTTGTGTGGTGTAGGTCTGCCGACTGGAAGCCTCAATCTAACCATGGACGGTGGTTCAAAGGCGTGGTTGGATCCAGCAGGAGCATCAGGTCGAAGCGATCGTTTGGTGAGTTTTGACGGCCTCAGACTCCACGCCTTCACCTTCCATCATACGACGGCCAAAGCATCAACATGAGGTCCACGCACGGCAGCGCATGCGGGCCTTGCTCGTGCTGCCCACCCTCAACGAGGAGGCAGGGGTGCAAGGCGTCCTTGAAGACGCACTCCGCCACGATGACCGCTTCGACGTCGTGGTGGTGGACGGGCGCAGCGAAGACGCCACGGTCGATCTCGCTCATGCGGCAGGCGTTCACGTGGTTCAACAGCGCGGACGTGGCAAGGGCGCGGCCATTCGGACTGCCATTGACGTCTTCCTTGCTGGCCCATGGGACGCCCTCGCGATGATCGACGCAGACGGCACCTATGCTGTGGATGCCTTGGTGGACGTGCTGCCGATGCTCGATCATCACCCTGTCTTGGTCGGCGACCGTCTTCGAGGTCCATTGGAGCCCTCCTCGATGGGTCGCCTGAATTTCCTTGGCAACCGCTTTCTCAGTGCGGTGGCTTCTGCAGTGCACCGAACCGATGCAGCGGACGTGTGCTCAGGCTGTTGGGTCATGCGCAGGAGCATCGTGGAAGGTTTGCGCTTGAACAGCTTGGGGTTCGAACTCGAAGCGGAACTGTTCGCGTCGCTGGCCGCCATGGGCCACGCGCCTACCTGGGTACGCATCCCTTACCGAGCTCGCGAGGGTGATGCGAAGTTGACGTCCATCCTCGATGGCGTCCGCATCCTCCGAAAACTCGTTGTGCGCAGGGTGATGCAAGCAAGGAAAACGCACCTTTGATGCGCCATGGCGTGACCCACAGCACAGGACGGTGTTCACGATGCACGGCGCGGTTGTCCTTGGAGCGTCTGGCTTGGTCGGTCAGCGTTTGCAACAGCGTCTGGCCAATCACCCCATGTTCATCGTGCGTGCTTTGGCGGGTTCGCAGCGCACTGCGGGGATAGATCCGTCTGAACTGCCGTGGGGTCTCGAAGGCCAGGCGCCATCGCTGGAGCTTCCCCCGGTCCTTGACGTTCAGGACCCTGGGCTTGTGGAACGCTTGCACGGTCTTGGCGTGTCGTGGGCCTTTTCCGCCGTGCCCTCGGCCGTGGCATTGACGCTCGAGCCACGATTGGTGGAAGGGGGGATTCGCGTCTGCTCCAACGCAAGCGCTTACCGCAGGCGCAGCGACATCCCTCTGGTGGTCGCCGACGTAAATCCGCATCACCTTCAGACCCGACCGGTAGGCTCCGTGCTGCATGCCTGCGCCACCAATTGCACGCTGATTCCGCTGTTGATGCCTTACCTTGCCCTCCATCGTACCTTCGGGGTCCGCACCTACACGGCAACCAGCGAGCAAGCGCGCTCTGGTGCCGGTTACGGGTTGCTGCGGGGCGAAGTCCCATTGACGTTCGACATTCCGGGCGAAGCGGAGAAGACCATGGGGGAATTGACCTGGATCGCGGGTGAGCTCCATGAGGGGACCGTTCATCCTTCCATCATCGACGGAGAGATGAGATGCCAGCGCGTGGATCAGGCCGACGGTCACATCATCGACGTGGTGTTCGAGCTGTCGAACCAAGCGACCCAACCCGACGTGGAGGCCGCACTGGATGCCTTCGCGACCCACCCCGATGCAGCAGGCCTGCCTTCTGCACCGCACAGACCCATGATGCGAGTGGCTGGCCCCATCGATCGCGACCGGCACCTGTGGGCCGATGGCCTCTCCTTTCCGATGCACGTGAATCCGGCCAACGATCTGCAGGCCGGGATGGCCACGGTGGTCGGTGATGTGCGCATGGATGGCCCACGTCACGTTCGTCTCCGCTCGCTGTCCCACAACACCGTGCGCGGGGCTGCTGGTGGCGTGGTCCTGTTGGCCGAATTGGCCTCAACGCGATGGGCTTGACCGTCGGAAGCCCTTCAAACCCCGAGGTTTGTTCACCGCATGGTGAAAGCATGGGCGTTACGGCAATGATTCCCGACGCAACCATCGGACAGCTCCTGACCGAGGCTTCATCTCGGTGGGGTGTCATTTGGGACCCGGCCGCGAGTCGAACCCGTGTGCTCATGATGATGCCACGCAAGGAGCGCAAGCTGTACGAGATGCACGGCGACATGGTGGAACACGGCCAGCCGGTCATCTCCATCTTTCACCGTCCTCGTGCCGAAGCCACCCTGCTCCAAGAGCAAGGGTTGGACCCACGTCTCGCTTCCTTCCTCTTCGTGGATCTCGCCTCTTCTGACCTTGGTTCGTGGCTGCAGCATCTGGTCACGCGCGAAGGTTGGTTGCGCAGCACTGTGGAGGTCCACCCAGTCCCCTTCTCGATGGGCTTGCCGAACCAGCGTCGGTTCGAAATTGAGCGGCTGCTCCTGTTTCGCCATCCTGACATTCCCGACATCGAACGCTATCATCTCCCCTTTTCTGTGGCTTCCCTCGCTGGGAAGTGCTTCGTAAGCCTGCCCGCCCGTCAAGCCGCTGAACACGCCCGCCAGCAAGCCGAAGTGCTTGGAGTTGGGCGGCTCGAGCGCCCCGCTCCTGAACCCGCCGTTGATGTGCCAGCGCCTGAGCCTGAGCCGGCGTCCGAACCAGAATCACGTGCTGATGAGGCGCCGACGTCAGAGGCTCGAAGCCTCGCGGAAGGGCCTGGTGACGAGCCCGTCCCTCTACCGCAGGTCGCCGAACCGGACCGTCCGGAGACCTTGCTCGAAAACGTCAATCGCCGCGTGGATGAAGCAATCGAGGAAATGGTGGCGGTCGAGACGGAGGCCGTGGCGGTTCCCACGGTGGACACCACCTCCATACCGGCTCCACCGCTGCCTGAAGACAATTCACAGGAGCCGGAAGGAGTCGCCGATGTTGATGATGCTCCACCCGTGCCAGCCGCAACGCCAGAGCCGGAGATGTCGCTTATTGAGGCGGAGTTCCGGGCCTTGATTCAGGAATTGATGGACGCCGGTGTCGAGCCAGGGGACATGATGGACGATCCGCGTTGGGAAGACCTCAACGAGCGTGCCGTGGCTGCCGAACTGAACGCCTGGGGCCTCTTCGTCGAGATGACCGGGCAGCAAGGTTGAAGCCAAACACGCCCACGTCATTGCATGGGATTCTGCATCAACTGCGGCCAGCAGCATCCCGACAGCATTCGGTTCTGCCGGTTTTGCGGTGCGCAACAGCCAGGTGAACAATTGGTGGCCCGGCTCCGTGCTGAAGCCGAACAAATCCGCATCATCATGCAGCAAATTCAGGCTCAGCAAGGCTACGGTCAGGGCCAACCACCACGCTGGTGAACGACGTGCGCCTTCGGCACCTTGCAATGAGGTTGTCCTCGCTTGAGCCGCATCCAATGGAACGCTCGGAACTGGAGCAATACGCCACCGAAGGGAACCTCGCCGCAGAGTGGTTGGCGGCCATGGCTGGTTTTGGGGACCTTGAGGGCCGAGCCGTGGTCGACGTTGGGGCAGGAAACGGTATCCTCGGCTTTGGTGCCCTGATGCTCGGAGCCTCCTCCGTCCGCCTCATCGAGGCCGACCCTTCCGTGGCCGAGGTGGCCGAACGAAACGCGGCCAAGGCTGGGGCAGATGTTGAGGTCATGGTGCACGTCGTCCAATCAGTCGGCGATCTTGGGTCCGTTGGCGAGGCGGTCCTCATCAGCAATCCGCCTTGGGGCGTGCAGACCACGGGAGCAGATCGTCCAATCCTCGAAGCGATGTTCACCAGCGAAGCCGAGGTGATACACCTCATGCATCATGCCGACGCAGGTCATGTGGAAGCCTTGGCGGCGAGCCACGGTTGGCGCTCGGAGGAGGTCCTCCGCGCCCCGTTCCGCCTGCCGCTTGTCCATGCTCATCAGCGCAGCGGACGGCGTGATACCGAGGTGCTCTGCCGCCGTTTCACGCGCGCTTGAGTAAGGAACGCATTGAAAAGGAGGGTCCGTGAGGCCCGAACGCGCCACCTCGGTGTCGCACGACGTGATTTCATGACGACGAGCCTCGTCACGCCCGGCACCAAGGTCGGGACCTACCCTGCCCAAACCGCTGGACCCGGCACGGCCGTGCACGGCACGGACTTGATCGCCACCGTGCTCGGGCACGTCCACGAAGCAGACGGTTCGGTCAGCGTGGAAGCCCTGAACCACGTGATGGACATCAAGGTCGGTGACGTCGTCATCGGCATCGTCGACAAGGTCAACGAGAAGAACGCCGAATTGGTCATCGTCAGCGCCGAGGGACAAGATGTTCCTCCCGTGGCCGATCAACTGCGTGCGCAACTTCGTGTGACCGACATCGTTGACCGATACCTCCACCAAGTCAGCGACGGTCTTCGACGACGTGACGTGTGCCGGGCCGTGGTTACTGCCGCCTCTCCAGTGCTCCGCATTGACATGCGCAACGACGCCGCATCCGGCGTCCTTCATGCCCTGTGCCACCACTGTGGGACCACCATGCTTCCAGAGCAGGACGGCGATTGGAACATGCACTGCCCGAATTGCGGTGAGCGCACCTTCCGTGCCCTTTCTGACGGGTACGGTATGGGCGAAGGCCATGCTGCGTTGAACGGTGCAGGCAAGCGCTGGACTGGCGCGACGGAGGCGCATTTCTCCAAAGGCCCGGCCGCTCGCGCCAGTTTCCTTGCTGAGGACGTTCGTGAGGACGGGCGACCTCGCGCCTACCCCCGCTTTGACACCGGCGGTGGTGGCGGCGGACAACGCCGTCAGCGCAGCGCGCCCGGTTGCCGCCTCTTCATCGGTGGCTTGGACCGTGGCGTGGACACCGACAAACTCCGCGAGATCTTCTCAGCGCACGGTGACATGACCGACTGCGTCGTGATGACCGACGATTCAGGGACTTCTCGCGGCTTTGGTTTCGTCACCTACGGTGACAAGGCGCACGCCGATGCCGCCATCGCAGCGTTGGACGGCAAGCGCATCAACGGCCGTCGCATTGGTGTTCGCGATGCGGACCAGAAGCGGGAGCGGGGGGAGCGCAAGCCTCAGCCCAAGGGCACCAAACTCTACGTGGGCAACCTTTCCTTTGACACCGGTCTGGACGCGCTGAAGTCCCTCGTCGCTGAACACGCCAACGTGGTTGGTGCCGACCTCGTCATGGACAACGGTCGCTCGAAGGGCTTCGGTTTCGTCTTCATTGCCGAGGACGCCGATGCCGCCAAGGTCGTCGAGGCCATCAACGGCAAGGAAGTGGACGGACGCAAGATTCGCGCGGACATCGCCAAGCAGGGCGGTGGCGGCAAGCGCGGCGGTGGCGGAGGAGGCAATCGCCGCTCCTCTCGCGAAGAGCGTGCCAAGCGTGAGGAAGCCGAAGGCGGTGGCGGAAAGCGTCGCCGTCGTGGCCCAAAGCGTTCCTGATCGACACCGACGGTCAGGCGGGTTTCATCCACCACGAATCTAGATCGCCACGAGCTGATGATTGAAGGCCAGTCGCAAGGGTACCCTTCGCTCGAACGGATGACCAAACGGGCCCTGCTGCTCGCTCGTTTTGACCAACGTGAGATCTCATGATTGTAGGATGCCGCCAAACACCACCACGAGCATGACCGCGGTCAGGGATGCGATGAGTGAATGTTTTGCTCCCTTTCTTCGGTCCTCGTTTCCATTCGAATTGTAGTAGAGCATGAAGATGAGGGATATGAACGGCCAAACCGTCATCGTTGAACCGATTGCGGCAACCGCTCCCCAAGGATCATCGGCAGTCAACGTTCCAACGACCACGAAAAAACAGAACATCGCAAAGAACGGCATCAAGAAGCCATTGACGACTTCTTTCATGCTGCTGACTGCTTCTGTCATCTGCAAAACCCTGCGCTGAGGTCAACTGTCGATGACGGGATCGCGTCCTGAGCGCCATCCGATGATGAAACCACCAATGATTGAGCCGAGCGGAATCAGGTTGCAGGCGAAGATTACCCCAAGGTTCCACGTTCCGCTGGGTTGGCCGATGAGGTACCACACCATGAGGCCGAGCAGCATGCCCGGGATGGCCAGCACGCCCGCGAACGACAGGGCACTGACGGTGCGCATGTTCAACCACGCTCCACGGTGACGCTTCAATCTTCGTCGCCGCGCAAGCGGGCCGCCATGGCCTCTCCGCTCAGGGTGTTGAGGACATCATCAGGGCCAAGCCAGCCACGTCGAGCGGTCATGACACCGTAGGCCATGTCGGCGAGGCCTCGCACGGAGTGGGCATCTGGATTGACCACGACGGGCACGCCGAGTTCCTTGGCCCGCTTGCAGTGCCGCCAGTCAAGGTCGAGGCGGTACGGGCTTGCGTTGAGTTCCATCGCTTTTAGGCGGCCATCGGCGTTGTGCTCTGCCATGTGTTCAAGCACGGCCATCAGGTCGACCTCGTAGCCGTCACGTCCTTGCAGGATGCGTCCGGTTGGATGCCCGAGGACCGTCGTAGCCGGATGGTCGATGGCTTGCAGCAATTCCTCCGTGTTGGTTTGTTCATCGCGTCCGCGCCATCGGCCGAGCGCGTGAACGCTGGCCACCACGTAGTCCAATTCGTTCAACACCTCGTCGGGGTGATCAAGCCTGCCGCCTTCGAGGACGTCCGATTCGACGCCATGGAAGAGGCGGAAATCCTTGCCTTGTTTCTCCCATTCTGCGTTGGCGGCTCGAACACTTGCACCTTGTGCCATCAGGTCCTCAGCGGAAGCACCGTTGGCGATGACCAACGAGGGCGAGTGGTCCGCCAAGCCAAGCCACGACCAGCCCATGCGATGGGCGGCGTCGGCCATCACCTCGAGGCTCGCCTCACCGTCGGAGAGGTTGGTATGGTTGTGCAGGCTGCCTCGAATCATGTTCGGCTCAAGCAATGCAGGAAGGCCGTCGCTCAAGGCGGCGGCCACCTCGCCGGTGTCTTCGCGAAGCTCAGGTGGGACGTAGGCCAAGCCGAGGTGGGCGTAGATGTCCGCTTCACTCGAGGCTTCGAGGGAATGCACGGCAGCCTCCATACCCTTGAGGTCGCCAGCGAGGGCTTCGGGAATCAATCCGAATTCGTTCAGCCGCAGGCCTTGGTCGATGGCCCTCTGCCGCATCGCGATGTTGTGTTCCTTGCTCCCGGTGAAGTAAGCCAAGGTGAAGGGGGCCACCTCTGGAGGCACGAGGCGAACCTGTGCATCGATGGTACCTCCAGCTTCCATGGATTCGTATTCTGCGCCACCGATGGCGTCCATTACGTTGGCGTCAAGGTGTGGGAGCGTGAACGCTTCGTCGAAGATTTCGGTGTCGAGGATGAGGCTGATCTTCGAAGAGCCTGCGCCCTTGACGTCGGCGATGCCGGGAAGCGCCAAGATGGCTTCGGCCACGGCCGCATGGTCGGTCTGGTCAACAGCGACCACCAGATCGAGGTCACCGATGGTCTCGCGCCTTCGCCGAGCAGAGCCCGCGAGGGTCGCGTGTTGTACGCCAGGTATCGTGGCGACGCGGCTTTGGAAGGCTTCGCCGTACATCAGACCAATGTCCAGACGCCGACGAGAACGGAACCGAGCAAGAAGGTCAATCCCGTCGAGCAACCTGGCTTGTGTTTTGGCGCCGAAGCCTTTCAGTTCGGCGACCTGACCAGATTCGCAGGCCTCGCGCAAATCCTCGACGGACGCCACGCCGAGGGCTTCATGCATCACGCGGATGCGCTTCGGTCCAAGGCCGGGGATGTCCAACATGTCGAGCATACCGGGTGGTGTGTTGTCATGGAGGTCCACCCAATCCGAGGGCCATGTGCCTTCACGCATCGCCTGTTCAATGCCCGAGGCCAGCCCCTTGCCGATGCCTTTGATCTCCACAAGACGACTGGTTTCCACCAGCTCCCAGAGGTCGTCCGTCAATGTCCCAAGGGTGCGCGAGCCGTTTTGGTAGGACCGAATCCGGAAGACATTGGCGTCGGCCAACTCGAGAAGAACACCGACCTGATGGAGGGCGGACGCGACTTGGTTCCGTCCAAAATAAGGCGGTCCATTTGGGCGTGGCCGAGGCAGGCTAAACCCTCCACCCGCCATAATCCAAATTCGGGCAAGGGCCATGAGAACCTTGCGACGCGCTCGCACACTTCTTGAGGCAGCGCTTGTACCGGTATCCATGGTCGCGGTGACCTTCATCGAGGCCTTGGCGGAAACCCTGTGTGGGGTGGCTGCGGTGATTTTCACCTTCATCGCCACCCTCTCCCGCTCGCCGTCCGCGGAACGGGTGGCCCAGAACGTCATCTCGGCGGTCTTGGTGCTCTCTGCAGTCGTCCTTTGGTGGCTGTCCTTGGCCGGTGGCGAGTTGTGGGGCTCAAATTACCTTCCAAGACCGCTGTCTCTGTTCTGTGTGCTCATTGCGATCGCCGCTCGCATGAACATCAAAGGCACCAACGTAAGCTTTGGAGCCAACCCGCACAGCATTGGCCGGATGAGCGACGAAGCAGAGTAAGTGCCTCAGACGATTTCGCCCATGGGCTCACCGTCACCGGCTTCAGCGGCCATGCGCTGGTCGATGAAGGCCCGCATGTACTCTGGAAGTTCTCCGTTGACGAACACGACGTCCTCAACCGTGTCGAGTTGCTTCAGGGCGTAGTAGATCTGCATGGCCGTCATCGGGGTCGACGAGCATCCGTTGCAGCCGCCCTCGAGGGACAGCATCACCACACCTCCACTGGTATCGAGGACATTCACGATGCCGTCGTGCTCGTCAAGCACGGCTTGGACCGGGCCAATTTCGGCAAGGACCTGGTCCGCGGTGATGGCCATGACCCTCGGTCACCGCCGTGGTGTTTCAAGCCTCGCCCGGGCCGGGATGGATTCAAGGAATGTTGTGGCGAGCGCGCTTCATGCTTCGGCCGGAGCGAATTGTGGTGCTAACCGGCGCCGGAATCTCTGCTGAATCGGGTTTGGCGACTTTTCGGGGCGATGACGGTTTGTGGGAAGGTCATCGCATCGAAGAGGTGGCCACGCCTGCGGCATGGTGGCGCGATCCTGAAACAGTTTGGCGCTTCTACACCTTGCGACGACGTGCTCTGTTGGACGTGGAGCCCAACGATGCACATCGCGCGCTGACTCGCCTGGAACGCGAGGGGCCTGAGATGCTGCTCATCACCCAGAACGTCGACGACCTTCACCAGCGGGCCGGCTCTGGCTCCCTTCTGCCCATGCACGGGCAGCTTCGCATGCTGAGGTGTGAGCAAAGCGGCCGCCGTCAGGAACGGATGTCCGAGGCTGACCTCGATGCACGTGTCTTCGCTGAGTGCACCTGTTGTTCAACACCATCTCGCATGAGGCCAGACATCGTGTGGTTCGGTGAAATCCCCATGGGCATGGAACGGATTCATGCGGCGATTGATGCTTTGCAACACGGCGATTTGTGCCTCGTGGTGGGCACTTCTGGGCATGTGCATCCAGCCGCTGGCATCGCCGCTGCGGCTCGAAGCGTTGGTGCGATTACGGTGCTGGTCAACCTCGATGCACCCGTGAACGTGGGCGATTTTGACGAGGTGCACCTCGGCCTAGCCGGAGATGTCTTGCCCGAACTCGTTGACGCTTGGTTGAAGGAATGGAGTGACGTCTGAGGTGAACCCTTGAAACGGGTCGCAGAGGCCCGAAAGCGTAGGGAACCACTTATGTAAGGCCCTCAGGTCGCCGAAGGCAAGAGGTGCCCATTATGTTGGAGAACATCCCCCTGATTGCCGCCGCCGTCGCCCTGATCGGCCTGATTGTCGCGTTCAACCTGTACCGCCAAAACGACAGCATCGTCATTGACAACGAAAAGGTCGCTGACATCACCGAAGAAATTCAGAAGGGGGCCATGGCCTTCCTGACCTCGGAATACCGGTACATCGGTGTCTTCGTCGTCATCGTCTCCATGGTGCTGTTCCTCATCAACGGCAGCGACGGGGGCCTCGAGACCGTCGTGGCCTTCATCCTCGGTGCCGCCGCGAGCGTCGCCGCCGGTTTCTCCGGCATGCGCTCAGCGACTTCGGCCAACGGACGCACGGCCATGGCCGCGAAGAACGGCGGTCAGCCCGCTGCGCTCGCTGTGTCCTACAACGGCGGCGCGGTGATGGGCCTCTCCGTGGGCGGTCTCGGCCTGCTTGGCATCTCCATCATCGCCTTTTGGCTCGGCAACGCTGACGACGGCGTTGCCTACACCGGCAACTCCCTGCAGTACGCGGCCGGCTTCGGCATGGGCGCCAGCAGCATTGCCCTCTTCGCTCGCGTTGGCGGTGGCATCTACACCAAGGCCGCCGACGTCGGCGCCGACCTGGTCGGCAAGGTCGAGGCTGGTCTTCCCGAGGACGATCCTCGCAACCCCGGCGTCATCGCCGACAACGTGGGCGACAACGTGGGTGACGTGGCCGGCATGGGCGCGGACATCTTCGAGTCCTTCGTCGGTTCCATCATTGCGGCGATGGTCATCGCCCAAGGCTCGACCGAAATCGCCGCCGCGGGCGACGTGAGCCACTACGTGCTCCTCCCCATCCTCCTCGGCTTTGTGGGCTACGTCGCTTCCATCGTCGGCATCTTCTCCATGGCCGTCCTCAAGAACGGCAAGGACCCCGCTGCCGCATTGCGCAACACGACCTTCATCGGCGCCCTCCTCTTCTGGGCCGGTGGCTTTGTGGCCATCAACGTCCTTGGGCTTGACACCGGCTACGAACCGATGTATGCGGTCATCCTCGGCAGCATTGTCGGCATCATGATCGGCTTGGTCACCGAATACTACACCGGTATCGAACCCGTCTTCGGCCTGAAGCCCCGCGCCATCCCCAAGATCGGTCAGATGTCGAAGTCAGGCCCCGCGACCAACGCGATCGCAGGCCTTTCCGTGGGCATGATGTCCACATTCCTCCCCATCATCCTCATCGCCATCGGCATCTATGGCGCCAACGAAGCGATGGGCGGCGGCGATCTCGGCCTCTACGGCATCGCCATGGCCGCCATGGGCATGCTCGGCACCGTCGGTGTGACGATGACCGTCGACGCCTACGGACCCGTGGCCGACAACGCCGGTGGCATCGCCGAGATGTCCGAGCTTGGTGACGACGTTCGTGCCATCACCGACGCCCTCGACTCCATTGGCAACACCACCGCTGCGGTCGGCAAGGGCTTCGCTATCGGCTCCGCGGCCCTTACCGCCCTCGCCCTCTTCGCCGCCTTCAAGACCGCCGTTGCTGCCTCTGGCGAGAGCATCGACCTCACCCTCGACGACCCGATGGTGGTCATTGGCCTGCTCATCGGTGGAGCGTTGCCCTTCGTGGTCGCAGCCATGACCATGGATTCCGTCGGCAAGGCTGCCGGCGACATGGTGGAGGAAATCCGCCGCCAGTTCCGTGAAATTCCCGGATTGCTTGAAGGCAAGGAAGGTGTCAAGCCTGACTCCGCCACCTGCGTGGACATCTCTACCAAGGCCGCCCTGCGTGAAATGATGCCTCCAGGCGCCCTCGCCATCGTCGCGCCCATCGTGGTCGGATTTGTTCTGGGCGCTTCTGCCCTTGGCGGGCTTCTCGCCGGGGCTCTCGTGACCGGTGTGCTGATGGCCCTCTTCATGGCCAATGCCGGTGGCGCATGGGACAACGCGAAGAAGGCGATCGAACAAGACCACATCGAAGGTGCGGCCAAGGGCGACGAAGCCCACTCTGCCGCCGTGATTGGCGACACCATCGGTGACCCGTTCAAGGACACCTCTGGACCCTCGCTGAACATCCTGATCAAGCTCATGTCCATCGTGGCGGTCGTCATCGCCCCGAGCCTAAGCGCGACCGGATTGCTCTGAGCGCCGCGTCGGGTTCATCAACACGCCCTGAAGTGGTGGTGACATGCGCGCCGCGATGTTGGTGGCTCTGCTACTGCTCCCTGCGCTCGCAGGATGCCTCGAGGGGCCGCGCACGCAATCTGAAATCGAGGCCGAGGAAGGCCTCGTCGCTCCGCCGTGGGAAGTTGGCGATTGGTGGCTTTACACCTTCGTGACGCCGGAATTCGGCGAGGATTCAGCCCGCCTGGTGGTGGCCGATGAAGATCCTGTTGACGGTCAGTGGATGCTGGGCATTTCCAGTGAACGAGAAGCCATGCGCCACGCGGTGGTGAACCACAACCCCTTCCTTGGCCGCGTCACCATGGACGCGCTGAGCGTCTACGAAAACGGTGAGGCGCAGCGTGTCTTCTCCTTCCCCTTCGAGCGCGACGACACCTGGTCGTTCACGCTGTTCGGGCAGGAGTGGACCGCGACCACCACGTTGGTGGACAGAGGTGTTGCCACGGTGGTCGCCTCATCCGACAGCGGGCATGACCTTCAGTACACCATGGACGGCGGCGTCGGATTCCTGCGTGACCTGACGTGGACGGACCCAGCAGGCGTTGATCGCTTGCGCATGATGCTGGCAGGTTCCGGAGACAGCCACAACGGGCAGGTCCACTTCCTGCGCGCCACCGACCTTTTCGCGGACGTCTACACCGACAGCGACGCAGAGTTTCGTGACAGTTTTCTCGACGAAGGTCATCCCTCCGGCGTCGGTTTTGACCGCTTGGTGTGGTACCTCGACGTCGACATCGTCGCAGGCGGGAGCGGCTCTCTGGTCCTGCGCGACCACACCAGCGCCTCGCCACTAAGCCGGGCGTGGGGCGCGGGTTCCGCAGAGCGAGGCGCCGTGGGTTCCATCCCCTCCGTGTCTGGAGAGTACCAGCTGACGGCGACCGTCCAAGGCGGTGGCTCCCACGTCGAGGTTCGCCTCGCGGGTGCCATTTCACAAAGTTGGACGCTCGGGTGAACACATGCCGACCCTGCTGATGATGCACGGCATGACCGGCACAGCAGCAATGATGCGTCCCTTTGCCGAAGCCATTCTTCCTGACGGTTGGACCTTGCTCGTGCCCGAGGGGCGCTTTTCCCACCCGCGGCGCGGATTTGCGTGGTGGCGTTACGAGGATTGGAGCGCATCACCCACGCGGCGCGCCAACCTGAGCCGCACGGAATTGTTCGACGTGGATGCATCGCTCGCTCAGCTTGAGCACGAGGTCGCAAGGCACGCTCCTGCGGGGCCATTGGTGGTGGGAGGATTCAGCATGGGAGGCGCGATGGCGCAAGAGATGCTGCATCTTCCGCTGGCGGACCGCATCATCGGTGTCATCGCACTCGGAACCCGGTTGATTCGGCCCATGGAACTCCGGCTTCGGTTGGAAGAACTCGAACGGAAGCACCTCTTCTGGATGCACGGAGAGCGTGATGTGCGTGTCCCGATTGAGGATGGATGGGCCATTGCGCACCTGTTTGAAGACGCAGGTTGGGCCACTGAGTTGATCGAGCACCCCAAGGGACACATGATTCCAACCGAGCATCACGCCGCGGTCAAAGAGTGGTTGGAGGCCTTGGCGGATGAGTGGGATGCAGCGACTCAAGCAAGGTAGCGGTTGGTTTCGTCAAAGCCGCCAATGAACATCGGCTGCTCTCCTCTGAGATCGAGGATGACCGGGACCGTTCTATGGCCGGTTTCCCTGACCACTTGGGCTTGCATGCCGCGTTGTCGGTCGAAGTTGATCTCCCTGTAGGTGAGCCCTTTGCTCGCAAACAACCGCTTGGCTGCCACGCAGTATGGGCAAAATGTGCTGCTGTACATCAGGAAATCCTCGTCGGTTTCGCTGGCGTGCTGGAGCACAAGGCCATCCATGTTCCGTGACAGACGCGCTGTTTCTTGAACCCTGAGATGGGGCGACCTTTCAAGGACCGAAGCCCCAAGCACAGCGCATGGCCTCCATCGCGATCATCGCCGCAACCAGCGACCGAAACCTCGCTCTTGCCCAGCGCTTTGCAAAGGTGCTGGAAGCCGACGGTCACAAAGCAGACGTGATTGAACTGGCCGGGATGGATTTGCCCATTTTCACCACGACCTATTCCAAGGAACATGGGTCTCCTGACGATTTGGACGTGCTTTGGTCCCGGCTGGAAGCCGCCGATGGCTGGTTGGTCTGTGCTCCAGAATACAACGGCTCGTCACCGCCCACGCTGGTCAACGCCATCACCTGGCTCTCCACCCGCTGGCAGGATTTTCGCGCCTTGTTCAACGGCCGCCCTGTGGCCCTGGCGACCTCATCTGGGGGCGGCGGTGAATACATCATCACCGCCATGCGCAACCAGTTCCTGTTCCTTGGCTGCGACGTCATCGGACGTTCGACCATCGAAAAGAAAGGCGAAGACGCACGTCCAGAGAGCCTCGAAGACGTGGCCCGCAGGTTGACCAACTTGTGTTGAGTCAGCGCTCGAACAACGCAGCGTGCTTGGCCCGAACTTTGTTGACCTTGGGTGCCACGACGAAGCCGCAATACGGATTCTGTGGGTTGTTGGCGAAGTAGTCGTGATGCACGGCTTCAGCCGTCCAAAACGGGTGGTCGCCGAGGTTTTCCACCTCGGTCACGATCGCATCGTCATACCACGTTGCAACGTCGTCAAGGACCGCCTCCAAGGAAGCACGCTCTTCTGGTCCATCAACGAAGACGATGCTCCTGTACTGTGGCCCCACGTCGTTGCCCTGCCGGTTCAGGTGTGTTGGGTCATGGGCCGTGAAAAACACGCGAAGCATGGTGCCATGATCGATGATGTCGTCGTCGTACTCGAATTCCACCACCTCAGCATGGCCGGTGCGCTTTCCGCAGACCTGCTCGTACGTCGGCCGTTCGACGTGACCACCTGCATAGCCGGGCCGCGCCGCCAGCACGCCTCTGAGGTCTTTCATCGCTGCTTCGATGCACCAAAAGCAACCTCCACCAACCACGAGTTTCGCCATGTTGGCAGGTGTGGTTGCAGGTATATGGGGCGTGTGCAAGCCCTCATAGACGCCGATGAGGGTCTCGGACCATGACGCGAACCGTCCGCACCACCATTCCCACCCGGACGGTCCGCGAGGGCGGTGGTTTCCTTGTGCGTCGTCCTGCGGCGATGGGGGCCATGATGAGCCCGTTTTTGTTGTTGGATGAAATGGGCCCTGTGGACTACGGTCCTGGTGAAGCTGTGGGCGCACCGTCCCATCCACACCGCGGATTTGAGACCGTGACCTACCTGCTCGACGGATGCATGGTTCACGAGGACTCTGCAGGCAACAGCGGAACGCTTCGTCCTGGGGACGTTCAGTGGATGACCGCAGGGCGTGGGGTCATTCACAGCGAGTTGCCCCATGAGGACGTCATGCGTGACGGTGGGCGGAGCCACGGTTTCCAAATTTGGGTCAACCTTCCCGCAGAACACAAGATGATGGCGCCGCGCTACCAAGATGTTCCATCGGCCTCCATTCCCGAGGTCACCTCCGATGACGGGTCGGTTTGGGCCAAGGTCATCGCAGGGAGGTGCCTCGGCACAGAAGCCGTCATCGACACGGTGCTCCCCATCACTTACCTGCACCTTCGGTTGAAGCCCGGAGCGCGTTTAGAGCAGCCCATTGATCACGACCTCAACGCCATGCTGTACGTCTTTGGTGGCGACCTGCATGTCGAGCAACGTCGTGTCGAGGACGGACAATTGGCCTTGTTGACGTCTGGCTCTTCCGTGCCTCTTGTGGCCGGTGATGCTGGCGCCGAGTTGTTGGTGCTGGCGGGTCCAAACCTCGACGAACCCATCGCCAGGTACGGGCCCTTCGTGATGAACACGGAAGAGGAAATCATCCAAGCCATACAGGACTACAACGCTGGACGCTTTGCATGAGCACCCCGGGACGTCCCTATACCCGCGCGAATCTCTCATTGCTGGGGTGTTTCGGTGGAAGCGTTATACCTCAAATGACTGAATTTTGTGTATGGCTCAAGTTGCGCCGCATGAAGCCCCTTCTTCCCTTGAGGTGGTTCACCAGAACACGTTGTCACGTACCTCGGTTGGGCTTCAACCCGTGACCGTCCCGCGGAACGAGTCATTGGAGCGTTTTTCACAGGTCATCATGTACGGCGTTGCCCTCGTGTTCATCTGGGGCGGCATCCTGTCCTTGGCCTTCGCTGAAGGCGCGTCTGAGCTGAACTTCCTCGCTCTGTTGGTTGGCGGTGGCGTGTCCTCAGCCATGGCGATGTTCATGATCGAAATTCGAGTCCGTGGCGGCCAGCACGCCCTGGACCAGCCGCAAGGCTACCTGCTTGGATTGGCCTTCTTTTTCATGGCCACTGGTATGCTTTGGGGCACGCGTTTCATGGCAGGTTGGCTCAGCGCCGATCCAATCAACCTGAACGTCTTTGTCGAGGGCAGTTCAAGCGGCTCTTGGTACATCCACGCTCAAAATTGGCGCGCTGGACCGAACACCATCCTGCTCCAGACGGTTGGAACCGTCGCCTTGGTCCTTGCACAACGCCGCCTGTTGTCCCGCTACACCGGTTCTTTGGATCTCGCGTGGGCGGTGATGGTCTTCACACCCATCGCTTTGTTGTGGGTTGGTATCGGCACCTGGGCGCACTGGTCCGGTGGGGCCTTTGGTTGGCAACTTGGGCTGGCCATGGTGGTGTTGTGCGGCCTGTCCATGCACATGAGCGTGCAGTCAGACGTCTCATACACCTTCGTTATCTCAGCGATAACGACCAGCCTGCTTCCGGTGGTGTACCAACTGAACCTCGATGAGGTGATCGTCGATGGAAGCGAACAGCTCGCCGCAATCAGCATGCTCATTCCGCTGATTTTCCTCCAGGGTTGGTTTGCCAAGGACGCCCGGTTGCGACGAGAATTGGTGGAAAGCATCTCTTGGGCCATGGTGGGTATCGTCATCATCGTCATGCTCCTCCTTTTCCCGTGGGGCGGCACGACGAACCCTGCGCATCTCGTCTTCCTTGATTTCACGGTCTCGAACGTCTTCGGTGCTCAGGCCGCCGAGATCCTGACGCCCGGTGCCCTGTTGTGGGGTGCCTTGCTTTTCGGTTACTTTCCGGCGGTGCATGCCCGTCGAACGCCTGCGATGCCGATTCTTCTTGCTGCAACCCTGTGGACTTTTTCTGGGGATGCTGCAGATTTCCCGTGGCTGATTGCCATCACCACGGCGGTGTACATGCTTGGCTATGCCGACGCGACCCGGCCGTGGGTGGCCCAAGCCACCATGGCCGCGCTCACCCTGTCTGCAGTGGTTCGAGGTACCCTTGTTGACGCTGATGTGCTTGGCTCTGCCCGTGTGACCGACGATTTGCTGCCTGGTATCGTCCCTGCAGCCCTGCTGATGCTCGCCTTCCTCGGCAAGCAACGCGGGCTGTTGCCTGCTTTCGCTCCTGTGGCTGTGATCGGGCTCATCGTCGTGACCCCAACCTTTGCGAATCTCCTCGGCCAAAGCGCCGTGCTCGGATGGGTTGTGGCGCTTTTGCCCTTGGTGATGTGGCAAATCGACCTTCGAAAGTTGGCCACCAAGGACACGGCGGAACTCGCCTCTGTGTCGTATCAAGGTGCTTTGGCCATGTTGGTGCCGGCAGTTCTTGCCTCGACGGGACGCTTGACCCTTGGCGAGGGTACGGAAACAGAAGTGCTGCTGCTCGTGGCGGCCGTCCTGTACGGCTTATCGTTGGTCGACCGCTCTAGTCAGGTCGGTCTCGGTGGCATGATCACCCATTTCGGTACGGGTGGCCGGCCGGTCGAGGATGAAACCAAGGCCATCGAGGCCGGCACACCGCTCGACCAAGTTGGGCTTATGCTTTCCATCGTCATGTTGGCGCAAGCCGCAGGTGGCCTTGAG
>Ga0160423_10001641_pt1 | contig 18720 bp, 13 predicted proteins | sample CRUFie14St8metaG_FD_108191 | JGI IMG/M metagenome (GOLD analysis project Ga0160423, IMG submission 108191) | Marine microbial communities from the Costa Rica Dome - CRUD Field 142mm St8 metaG | ecosystem: Environmental > Aquatic > Marine > Oceanic > Photic zone | place: Costa Rica: the Eastern... | reverse complement strand
TGCCAGCTGCCATTACAACGCCTTTTAAGAACACCATTAACCCCGAAGATGAACGGGTCATGCCAGGTGACTTGTTTATGGAGCGACGTATTCGGTCGCTTATTCGTTGGAACGCGATGGCGATGGTCATGCGTGCTAACGACAACGAAGATGGTTTGGGCGGACATATCTCCAGTTTCAGCTCGAGTGCCACTCTCTACGACGTGGGAATGAACTACTTCTTCCGCGGCACAGGAAACGGACATCCGGGTGATCTTGTTTTTTATCAAGGACACAGTGCGCCAGGTATGTACGCACGCTCCTATTTGGAAGGCGTTTTTGACGAGAGCCAACTCGAAAACTTTCGGCGTGAGGTTTCAGGAAAAGGTCTATCGTCCTATCCCCATCCGTGGTTGATGCCAAACTATTGGCAGTTTCCGACGGTGTCGATGGGTCTGGGTCCTCTTCAGGCCATCTACCAAGCACACGTTATGAAATATCAGCAGAAACGTGGCCTGGTGGATCACCGAGATAGAAAAGTTTGGTGTTTCCTTGGTGATGGCGAATGCGACGAGCCTGAGTCATTAGGCGCGATTGGCCTCGCTGGACGTGAGGGCTTGGGTAATCTGCACTTTGTCGTTAACTGCAACTTGCAACGACTTGATGGACCGGTTCGGGGTAATAGTAAGATTATTCAGGAGCTCGAGGGCGTCTTCCGCGGTGCTGGCTGGAATGTCATCAAGGTCGTGTGGGGGCGACGCTGGGATCCGCTGTTAGAGCGCGATAAGTCTGGTCTTCTTCTCAAGCGGATGGATGAAGTCTGCGATGGTGAGTTGCAAAACTGTAAGTTTAACGGCGGCGCGTACACCCGGGAGCACTTTTTCGGAAAATACCCGGAAACTCTCGATTTAGTGAAAGATCTCTCGGATGCCGACATCATGTATCTTAACCGAGGGGGGCATGACCCGTACAAGGTATACGCCGCCTACGCAGCTGCGTGTGAAGAGACAGAGCGACCGACTGCGATCCTAGCGATGACGGTGAAGGGCTACGGTACCAGTGAGGCAGGTGAGGCGAGTAATGAAACACACTCGCTCAAGAAGCTGGATCTGAAAAGCTTAAAGGCCTTCAGGGATCGCTTTGGCGTGCCTATCAGCGATAAAGATTTGAAGGATGTGCCGTTCTATCGCCCACCCGAAGATAGTCCTGAAATGCGTTACCTCAGGGAGCGTCGAGCGGAGTTGGGTGGCAGTATCCCAGCGCGACGTGCGACGTCTTACAGCTTGGCAGCACCGGCGCAGTCCGCGTACGCGAGCCAGCTTAAGGGCAGTGGTAAGCGCGAAATTTCAACAACGATGGCCTTTGTCCGCGTGCTATCCTCGCTCGTGAAGGACAAGCAAATCGGCGAGCGTGTTGTACCCATTGTTCCCGATGAGGCCCGCACCTTTGGTATGGAAGGGATGTTCCGCCAGTTAGGTATTTACTCTTCAGTAGGTCAGCAATACACCCCTCACGACGCAGGGCAAATCCTCTACTACAAGGAGGAAGAGACCGGTCAGATTCTCGAGGAAGGCATTAACGAGGCGGGCGCCATGTCAGCCTGGCTTGCTGCTGCCACATCTTACTCGGTATCGGATTGCCCGATGGTACCGTTCTATATCTTCTACTCCATGTTTGGATTCCAGCGAATTCATGATTTAGCGTGGGCAGCCGGTGACAGTCAGGCGCGAGGATTCCTCATTGGCGCCACGGCGGGTCGTACGACGCTGAATGGCGAGGGTTTGCAGCACCAGGATGGTCATAGCCACCTCATGGCCACAACTATTCCTAATTGCATTTCTTACGATCCGACTTACAGCTATGAGCTGGCGACCATCATCAGTTCTGGCATGAAGCGGATGTTTGAAGACGGCGAAAACGTTTTCTATTACATCACCACCATGAACGAGAACTATGTCCATCCCGACATGCCTGAGGGTGTGGAAGAGGGCATTGTGCGAGGCCTCTATCCGCTCAAGAAATCTGCGAAGAGAGGCAAAAAGCGCGTTCAGTTGATGAGCGCAGGCACCATTATGCGAGAGGTGGAAGCTGCGGCCGTCATTCTGGAAAAGGATTACGGTGTTGCCGCAGATATCTGGAGTCTGACGAGCGTCAATGAGTTAGCAAGGGATGGCCATAAAGTGTCGCGCCGAAACATGATGAATCCTGCGGAAGAGCCTGAGGTGCCCTACGTCCAACAGTGCCTCGCGCCAACCGAAGGTCCCATCATCGCCGCGACTGATTACATCCGTGCGCATACCAACCAGATTAGAGAGTTTATGCCGCGCAGCTTTACGGTTCTCGGCACTGATGGTTTTGGCAGGAGTGACACGCGCGCACAGCTGCGGGAGTTCTTCGAGGTTGATCGTCGCTACGTTGTCTTGGCGGCAATGACCGCCCTGGCAGATGAGGGTGTGGTCTCACGAGCAGATGTTGCCAAAGTCATGACTGATTTGGGTATCGATCCTGCGAAGCCAGACCCCACAACCGTTTAAGTGAGGCGCTACATATGACACGTCAAACGATTGTAGTTCCTGATATTGGTGGAGCCGAAGGTGCCGAGGTGGTCGAGCTTCTGGTGGCTGTGGGTGATGCTATCGAGCTAGAGCAAAGTTTGATTGTTCTCGAATCTGATAAGGCCTCCATGGAAATCCCGGCATCGCATGCCGGCGTTGTGGTGGAGCTTAAGATGGCGGTCGGTGACCAGCTATCTGAAGGCGATGCAATTCTCATACTGGATACATCAGCGGCTTATAGTGATGGCGCCGTGGCGAGTCAGCAGGAAGCTTCAAGCAATGATCAGAGTGCTGTATCAAGTGATACTGACTTAGTTAGTAATCAGCACGTGGATGAGGGTGGCGAGAGGGTCGCAGTTTCTGCTGACCCTGGAGCGACTGCAGGCCGCGCTGTTTTGGAGCGAATTGTCGAAGTGCCTGATATTGGCACGGACGGCGATGTTGAGGTTGTGGAGCTCTGCGTCAGCGTTGGCGATATGATCGGCGAGGGCGACTCGGTCGTCGCACTCGAGTCCGATAAAGCCTCAATGGAGGTTCCTTCTCCTGCTGCAGGTGAGGTCCTAGAGCTCTTAATCGCTGAGGGAGCCTCGGTTACTCAAGGCGCAGCGCTCATAAAGTTGAGCTTAAGAGAAGGTTCATTACCTGCTGCGACAGCCACATCCGCTACTGCGATAGCCGCGGACTCCACCGATACAGCCGTGAAGCCGTCCCCAACAGTGGCCACAGCCAATCCTGCTTCCGAGGTGAGCGCGCCCGTGGTCTCCGCGCAGCCATCCTCTTCGGTCTCCGCTGACATGTCAGATTTATACGTTGGACCTGCCGTTCGGAAATTGGCTCGTGAGTTTGGTGTCGATCTCAAAGCCGTAAAAGGCTCGGGTCCTAAGGGACGTATCATTAAAGAGGATTTACACGCGTACGTTTCGCAGCGCCTGGCTGATCCTGCGGCCCGCGCCGTTTCTGTGGGCAGCGGCATACCGGAAGTGGCAGAAATTGATTTCTCGAAGTTTGGTCCGGTTCGTCATGAAGAGAGATCACGTATCGATAAAGTCACCGCCACCAATATGTCAAAGTCGTGGCTCAAAGTGCCACACGTTACGCAGTTTGATGACGCGGACATCACTGATCTAGAGGCCTTCCGTAGTTCACTAAAAGCCCAAGCTGAGCAACGAGGTAGCAAATTATCGCCCGTGCCTTTCATCATTAAAGCCGTTGCGATTGCACTTAATGCAAACCCCAAGCTGAAGAGTTCGCTGGCAGAGCAGGGCGATGTACTTGTCTACAAGGACTACTGCCACATTGGTATGGCTGTCGATACATCCAACGGTTTGGTAGTACCGGTTATTCGTGATGCGGACAAGAAGTCCGTTTGGGAATTGAGTGATGAAATTCGGGGGCTTGCCGCGAAGGCGAAAGACAAGAAGCTCAAGCCGGACGAAATGCAAGGCGCGGTCTTTACCGTTAGTAGCTTAGGGAACATTGGTGGGCGCGGGTTTACACCGATCGTGAACACCCCGGAAGTAGGTATTTTGGGTGTCAGCAAAGCCTCTACCCAACCCGCGTGGGATGGCTCCGCATTCCAGCCCCGCACCATGCTGCCCATATCGCTGTCCTATGACCACCGTGTCGTGAACGGCGGTGATGCAGGTCGTTTTTTGACCTACCTCGTGGCACTACTGAGTGACATCAGACAGCTTGCGATGAACTAAGCCGCGGTTGATTTCGCGGCCTCAGCCGGTGTTGCGCATACCTGCTGCGACACCGGCAATCGATACCATCAGTGCGCGCCGAACTGATGCATCCTCGCTTTCACGAATACGACGCAGCAATTCAATCTGCACCAGATTCAGAGGAGCGGTGTAAACATTTCTCAAGCCAATCGACTCCAAGCCCCAGGGGTCACTCGCCATCAATGTGTCGACATCCAAAATGCGTTGCACTGAATTGATGTCGTTTGCCAGTTGTTTGCGTAGGTCGCTGCCCAGTCCTCGCAATTTAGTGTCAACCAGTGTCTCGTCATAAAGCGCATTGATCATGCTGTTTGATTTGGCGTAGACCATATCTAGCATCGACAGTCGCGATGTAAAGAAGGGCCACTCATCGCGCATTTCTTTGAGCGTTGGCATCTGTCCTGACGTGACTGCTTTTTCCAGCGCGGAGCCGGCTCCGAGCCAAGCCGGGAGCACAAGTCGATTCTGTGACCAGGCGAAAATCCAAGGGATAGCGCGAAGTGTCGCTATACCACTCCCCGTGCGGCGTCTTGCGGGCCGCGAGCCGAGTGGGAGGCTTGCAAGCTCGGGCTCCGGTGTTGCTTGGCGGAAGTAATCAACAAAATGCGGGTTTCCTCGAACCCAGCTTCGATAGTCAGTGCAGGCGTTGTCAGCAATTCCATCCATGAGCTCGCGCCATGCTTGCTTGGGAACAGGTGGTGGCGTGAGGTTGCCCCGGAGAATCGCGCTAGCGTACTGCCCAAGGGTATTAATAGCCAGCGGCTTAAGTCCGAGTTTCACTCTTATCATTTCGCCCTGCTCGGTCACTCTCAGCCCTTGTTCCAACGAGCCAGGTGGCTGAGACAGCAGTGCTTGATGGGCTGGCGCCCCCCCTCGTCCAATCGTGCCGCCGCGACCGTGAAACAACTGTAGCTTCACCCCGTGAGAGTTGCAGACGTCGAGCAGCGCTTCTTGCGCTCGATATTGCGCCCAGCCCGCTGAGAGCATACCGGCGTCTTTGGCACTGTCGGAGTAGCCGATCATTACGACCATCGCGTTGTTAGCTCGTGCTTTGAAGGCCTCGATACTCAGCAACGCATCGATTGTTGCGGGCGCACCATTAAGGTCATTCAGCGTTTCAAACAGGGGAGAAATGGGCAAATCGAGCGGCCCACCTGTCGCTTTCAATAGCAGTTGTACTGCCAGCACATCAGACGGTTGAGACGCCATTGAGATGACATAGCAGCCCAGCGCCTCTCGTGGCGCATTAGCAATGACGCGGAAGGTATCGATAACCTCTTGGCAAGGTTCTGATGCGTCAAAGTTGATTGGCAACAGTGGGCGTGGATTGACGATTTCGGCATTTAGAAACGCCTGCTTTTCCAGTTCGGACCATGTCCGATAATCACCTAGCCCCAGTGCCCTCGTGATTTCACCGATGACATCATTGTGTCGAGTGCTTTCCTGACGAATATCGAGCGTTACAAGGTGAGCGCCGAAGGTCTCCAAGCGTCGTAACAAATCGAGGAGTTTTCCGTCAGCAATTGCATCGAGGCCCATCGCTACTAGCGATTGGCGGCAGAGCTCCAGGCTCCCAGTTATGGTGTTTGTTGGTAGGTAGCTGGGCGGGGTCAGTGAACTGTCTTGAATGTAAGCTCCCAAGCTGTCCCGCTGATTGCGAACTGCGTCTCGTACGGGCCTTAAAATAGCGCGATAGGGCTCTCTTGCGCCGTCTGTCATCACACACAGCGCGTCGGTTGCTTTTGTAATCGACAGTTCCTCATAAAGTTCTTCTAGGTTTCGCAGAATAAGATCGGCCGCCTGCCAGCGACTTATGATCATGGCACGAAATGTGACTTTCGCTGTGACGTTGGGGTTTCCGTCTCGATCACCGCCAATCCAGCTCGAGAGTCGTACGACAGGCTTCGAGCGTGGAAGCACATCCAAATCGAATTTATCGGCAATGGCATCCAAATCGCGCATGAACTCGGGGACGGCATCCCACAGAGAGTTTTCGATGACCGCAAAGCTCCAGCGTGCCTCATCGATGGGTGTCGGTCGCTGCTCAAGAAACTCCTCGGTATGCCAAATCTGTGCGATCAAGTCGGCTAGACGCCGTTGTACCCTGGCTTCGTCGGCCTGCCCTGAGTCGATCCACGTTAAACAGTCATGAATCTCTCCGTGCTTGTGAATGAGCGTTCGACGAGTAATCTCAGTCGGGTGCGCAGTGAGCACGAGATCCATGTGTAAGTTGGCTATAGCACTGGCCAGTTCAGCTTTGCTTGCCGTCGCGCTCAGTTCGTTAATAGTGTCCACAATACGGTCGTATGCACCGAAGCGACCGCTTACTGACTTGGTGGTCGTAAAGTGTTGATCCGCGATATTTGCGAGGTTCAAAAACTGTACAAAACCGCGTGAGATGAGCAAGAGTTGCTCAGCATCGAGGCATTTAAGCTGGTCAAAGAGCGCAGCGGTTTGCTGCGCCTCAGTGGCAAGTTTCGAAGCTTGACGGATGGATTCAATGCTCTGAAAAAGATCCTCCCCAACCGTCGTGCGAATAATTTCGCCTAGGGTGTCTCCCAGTAGGCGTACATTTTGTCGAAGGGGTGATGTGTCCAGTACATGGTCATATTTCATCAGTTAGCTCGTTTGGAATCTAGTGTCCTTAAGGCTGTCTTTGATTCGAGCGAGGTGAGGAGTGAAGCCTTCTCCGCGGCGCAAGGTCACACCGGCGGCGAGGACATCAAGAATGACGAGCTGCACCAGCCGAGACGTCATGGGCAAGTATTGCTCAGTGTCTTCTTCTACTTTTACATTAATGCAGCAATGGCTTTTATCTGCGAGAGGCGAGCCTTCCGCGGTAAGGGATACAATGGAGGCCTCTGTTTGACGAGCGATCTCAGCTGCTTCTACCAATACTTTTGTTCTCCCGGTGTGGGAGATAAAAAAGAAAAGATCGCCCACACCGGCAGATGCGGCAAGCATCCGCTGCATCAGCGGATCTTCGTGGGTAAATACCGGTACGTTAAAACGGAAAAACTTGTGTTCAGCATCGCGCGCGACAGCGGCTGAGGTGCCAAGTCCGAAAAAATACACCCGACGCGCTTGCGCTATCTGGTCAACAGCCCGCGCGATAGCTTTTAACGGCAGTTCTTCTTTCGCCGTCATGAGCGCATTGATCGCGTTATCGAAGAGCTTGGTTGGGAAGGTGTTGATATCGTCAGAGAACTCAACTGCCCGACTGACGTAGCGCACGCCCGAGGCCAGGGATGTTGCGAGTTGCAACTTGAAGTCTGGGAAGCCTGTGGCACCAAAGCGCTTACAAAAACGATTTACGCTGGGTTCGCTAACGCCTGCCGCCGCTGCTAGAGACGCAATACTGGAACGCGTCGCTTCTTCCGGAGCATTCAAAATGGCCTTTGCTACCTTCGCTTCAGACTTATTGAGCTCACTAAGCTGTCGCTGAATAACGGCCAGCAGATTGGGTTCGGGCGTCATCACGCATTCCGCATTTGGTAAGAATATTACGAATAATGCATCAGTTTTTGGGTGGAGACACCGTAATTCTGCAACTTTATCGTCAATATTTGTAATAAAACTAAAAAATTTTGTGGTTTAAGGTAAATTGATTTTAAAAAATAGTAAATTTACTACATAATGAGTTCATTAAAAGGGGTCGTTATGATTAACGTAGCAATCAACGGGTTTGGTCGAATCGGTAGAAACATTCTCCGCGCGCTGTACGAGCGCCCCGATGTAGCGTCACGGCTTCGCGTTGTCGCCATTAACGACCTAGGAACCCCCGAAATTAACGCACACCTGCTGCAATTCGACACGACACATGGTCGGTTTGGAGCCACCGTCTCGGTCGAAGATAGCGCACTCAATATAAACGGTGATCGCATAGCGGTGTTTGCGGAGCGTAATCCAATAGATCTGCCCTGGAGCGATTTCAATATTGACGTGGTCTTCGAGTGCACCGGCATCTTCACCTCGCGAAATAGGGCATCGGTTCACCTGCGTGCCGGCGCTCGCAAAGTACTGATCTCGGCGCCTTCATGCGACGCTGACGCGACCGTGGTTTATGGTGTTAACCAGGATGTACTTACGAATGAGGCGGTCATTGTTTCAAATGCGTCATGCACTACTAATTGCCTCGCGCCCATCGTTGCACCACTGCACAAAACAGTGGGTGTGGAGAACGGCTTGATGACAACGGTGCACGCCTATACGAACGATCAGAATTTGAGTGACGTTTATCACTCGGACCTTTACAGATCACGATCGGCTACACAAAGCATGATTCCTACGAAGACAGGGGCGGCTGCGGCAATTGGTCTGGTGTTCCCTGAACTAAAAGGCCGGTTGGATGGATTGGCTGTTCGAGTGCCTACGATTAATGTTTCGCTTGTTGATTTGACCTTTACAGCGTCTCGCGACACGTCGGTTGAGGAAATTAACGACATTCTTGCAGTAGCGGCGAAAGCGGACCCTTACGGTGTGCTGGCCTGCAATACACAGCCTTTAGTATCAGCTGATTTCAATCACAACGCATATTCGAGCAATTTCGACGCAAATCATACGTGCGTGAGTGGACGCTTGGTTAAGGTGCTCTCGTGGTACGACAACGAGTGGGGTTTCTCTAATCGTATGTTGGATACCGGTTGTTTGATGGCTGCTGCATCGGTGGACGTTAGTAACGCGGCGTAACAGTTTGTGAGTGTGAGTGTTTGGGGGCCATAGTGCCCCCTTTTTTTGCACCTCTATGCACATTAAGTTGAGTCGGCGTTTCAGGCCATCCTTAGGGGTCGGGATAAAGCGAAAATAAAGCTATTGACTACTGATAGTCAGAAATCAACAGTGGGAGAAAAGTTCAAACAGCCTGGGGAGCTCTGACTTCTGATCAAAATTGGCGCTATGGCGCAAACCAGAGTGAGAACTGGTCGTGATGCGCGAAGTGACTAATAGGGTGTATATCATCGTCCGCATGTGCCGCTGCCTTTTCGTAGACTTTGAGCTTGCTCACGCCCACTAGGTGGATGATGCCTAGCTCCGTCTTTAGCAAGCGGTCCTTCGAAAGACTAATACGCCTGTGAGGCGCCGTGGTTGGCTGGGTCATGAGTACTGGCGCTGTCGTGCTCAAGCCCTCGGGCAGTTCGACGGCGCAGGGGAACAGTGATGCTGTGTGGGAATCAACACCCATACCCAGCACGACTACGTCAAATGAATCGATCGCAGACAGGATTTCAGCGATACGCGCTACTTCTGCATCCGCATCTTTCTGTCCGGCACCAAAATCGATCCAGTTTGACGCCGCTGCCTGGCCTTGAAGCAGCAGCGACTTGACCATCGCTGAGTTACTGTCCGCGTGAGTGTCGGGTACCCAGCGCTCATCGGCTAACAACACAGTCACCCTTTTCCAATCGAGCTCGGTTGATGACAATGTTTTTAATAAACCCTTGGGCGTACTGCCACCTGAGACAACGAGGCTGGCGGATCCGCGAGACGCGATGCCCTGGGTGAGCTGAGTTACAATCGCTCTAGTCAGCGCTTTATCCAGCTCATCGCGGCTGTCAAAGCAATGTCGTTCAGACATGCCAGCTCCTCAAATCTTTCTCGATCAGGACCTCTGCTTTGGCAGGGCCCCATGAGCCAGCTTGATAAGGCAGAGCAGGTACGTCTTGGTTTCGACAGGCGGCGATAAGCTCATCGCACCAACGCCAGCTCTCCTCAATTTCTTCTCTCCCGACGAAGAGGGACTGATCACCTTGGATCGCATCAAGGAACAGGCGCTCGTAGGCATCCGGGATGCGGTCCAAATCGCTGCCTTCCCTGAAGTCTAGATTGAGTGGATGTGATTGTAGCGACATGCGTTCTTTGAGGCTTTGTTTCTTCGAGACCATGCTGAGCTCGATACCTTCATTCGGCTGTAAGCGGATAACTAGCTTATTAGGGATGTTGGCGCCATTGCCGAAGATATTATGCGGCAAGTTCTTATACTGAATCACAATCTCAGTGACTTTCTCGGGCAGGCGCTTTCCAGTCCGTAGGTAAAAAGGAACGCCAGACCAGCGCCAGTTATCGATATGAGCCTTGATTGCGATGTAGGTCTCGGTATTACTGCAGTCTATTTCGCAGCCATCCTCGTCGAGGTAGCCAGATACCGCCGTGCCGTGAATCCAACCATTGATGTACTGACCACGAACCACTTTTTCATTAACAGACTGCGAGTCGATTCTTCGAAGCGCTCGGACGATTTTCACTTTTTCGTCTCGAATGCTCTCAGCTTTTAATGAGTTCGGTGGCTCCATGGCGACCAGGCACATGAGCTGCATCAAATGGTTCTGCACCATGTCGCGCAACTGACCGACCTTGTTGTAATAGGTCCAGCGACCTTCGATACCCACCATTTCACCCACAGTAATTTGCACGTGATCGATACAGGTGTTGTCCCACTGGCTATTGACGAAGCTATTGGCAAATCGCAGCACCAGCAGGTTTTGTACGGTTTCCTTTCCCAGGTAGTGATCGATTCGATAAATCGACTTTTCATCGAAATACTTGGCGAGTGTCTCGTTGACCTTGACTGATGACTCGAGGTTTTCGCCAATTGGCTTCTCAACGACAATGCGACAGTCGCCTGCGAGGCAATTGGTGGTGCTTAGGTGTTCGCAGATGGGTGCAAATAATGAAGGTGGTGTCGCAAAATAGAATAGGCTAGTGCGCTCATCGTCCAGCCACTCGCGCAATTCACCGTATTGGTTGGGCTCAGAAAAATTGACTGTTACGTAACTGAACCGAGACGTGAAGCTTTCCCACTCTTTATCACAGGGTGCATCGCTTCCCATATAGGAGGACATCTTTTGCTTGAGTAGCGGCAGGAAGTCATCAAGAGACTGCTTTCTTCGCGCAACTGCGGCTATTCGCAGATCCGCTTCCAAAAGGTTGAGTCGCTCTAACTGTAGTAGAGCAGGAAACAGTTTTCGCGCCGAAAGATCGCCCGACGCCCCAAAAATAATTAAATCGACCGATGCCATTTAGTGGCTCCCCCAGCTATGCGCCTAACTGCGACGCTTCGCGTGCTAGTTGTGTAATGTGCTCCCACTGTCCGTTTTGGATTGCGGCCGATGGCGTCAACCACGATCCGCCTACCGCCCGAACATTGGAAAGCGATAGATAACTGCCAGCATTGTCTAAATTGACACCCCCAGTTGGGACGAACTGTAGATCTGCAAATGGCCCTGCAAATGCTTTGATAGCGGGGGCACCGCCTGAGGTGCTTGCTGGGAAAAACTTCAATACGTTAAACCCGGCTTCCTTTGCCGTCATGACTTCGGTGGCTGTTACCGCGCCGGGCAATAACGGGATGTTTGTCAGCAATGCGCGCTCAAATAGCGCATCCGATTGACCCGGTGACACAACGAAGTTGGCGCCAGCATCGACGGCCGTATCGAATTCAGTTGCGTTGCATACGGTACCAACCCCAATGTTAGCGCCTCGTACCTGATCTCTAATCAAGGTGATCGCCTTGAGTCCGTGCTCAGTTCTAAGCGTCACTTCAAGGTTCACAATGCCACCAGCCACCAGCGCTTCCGCCAGAGGCACAGCGTGCTCAAGCTTTTGGATGGCGATCACGGGGATCACAGGTGCGCTGTCTAAAAATGCGTAAGACACAGAATTCATTTACCGCTTGTCTCCACAGCACAGGGCTGCACCAAGCAGTCCCGGATCGTCGTGTGTAATGATGAAAGTGCCAATGTTGGTGTTGTAGTCGGCAAACCGACCTTTGGCTAAAAAGCGAGCGCGAAAGTCGCTTTTTCGCAGCAACTCAATGTAGCGCGGGGCGATACCACCTGCAATGTAGACACCGCCCATGGCGCCCGTGGTCAATGCCAAATTGCCAGCCGAGGAGCCGAGCACCGCAAAGAACATCGCCATTGTTTCGGAGGCTAGAAGGGACTCTTGTTGTGCTGCGGCGCCGATATCACCGGGCGTTGAGAATTCGGGCTGAACCCCTCGGATTTCGGCAAGTGCTTGATAGATATTCACGATGCCTGCGCCGCACAGCAGACGCTCGATAGAGACGCGTCCGTACCGGGCACGAAGTCGCTTAAGCACCTCGAACTCCATGTCGGTGATCGGGGCGAAGTCCACATGACCACCCTCGCCTTGAACGACAAGTGGAGTTCCCGTCTTATCAAAAATCACTGAGGCAACGCCCGTTCCTGTTCCCGGACCAATGGACACCATCGGCTGTCCCGCCTCAACAACCCCCACACCAATCTGCTCCACATCTGCAGAGGAGAGTGCTGGCAGCGCGCGTGCGACAGCAGCAAAGTCGTTGATGATCTCGATGGAGGAGTTGGTGAGGTAGCGCCCGAGCAAAGAATGATCAAATCGCCACGGGCTGTTGGTAAAGCTGATGGTTTCGAGGTGGGGTGGCGCAGCGACTGCCAAACAGGTTTTTCCCGGCCCTGCATCAGGTAATCCAAACGCCCGCCAGTCATTAATGAGCCTCGCCATAACTTCGTCAAAGTTCTGAAAGTCGGCCACCCGGTATTTGGCCAGTAACTGTGGTTGAGCCTGCTCGGGCACTACGTAGGCAAAGCGCGCGTTGGTACCGCCGATATCACCGACTAGGTAGTGGGGCTTCGTGCCAATGCTTGCGTCTGACATACCTTCCCTCAGTTAAACAGTGACGATGCGCCTTCCTCGGCGCTGCTCACGGCCAGTCGATTGTTGCCAAACAACCCTCGGCCGACGGTCCTAGGCACATTGGGCGCCTGCGCGTCGGTTCTGCCCTTCAATTCTGTTTCATCAATCCGCAGCGAAAGTTCACCGGTGGTGGCATCCAGTCGAATCACATCACCGTTCTGAATTTTAGCAAGCGGACCCCCTTGCGATGCTTCCGGAACCAAATGAAGAGCTGCCGGAACTTTACCTGATGCGCCACTCATACGCCCATCGGTCACTAACGCTACTTTGTGGCCTCTATCCTGCAATACGCTAAGCATAGGCGTGAGTTTGTGGAGTTCGGGCATGCCATTTGCCGCAGGACCTTGGAAGCGCACAACCACAACACAATCCTTGTCGAGTTTGCCCGCTTCAAACAAAGGCTTTAGATCATCCTGATCATCAATGACAATGGCTGGTGCTTCCACAATGTGGTGTTGCTTCTCAACGGCTGATGTCTTTATGACACTGCGGCCCAGATTACCCTCAAGTAGCTTTACGCCACCATTGGGTGCGAACGGCGTTGCCGGTGTTGTAAGAATTTCAGGATCGAGGCTGATTGTCGGGGATGAGCCCCATTTGATTTGCCCGTCAATCAGGGTCGGCTCCTGACAGAAGTCACCAAACCCATTACCAAAGCAAGTTTTAGCATCGTCGTGCATCAGGCCCGCATCTAGCAATGCAGAGAAGATTGCGCCTGTACCACCCGCGGCGTGGAAGTGATTCACATCCGCTGATCCGTTTGGATAAACGCGGGCAATAAGCGGAGTCACCGCCGAGATCGCATCGAAATCGGACCAGTTCATGCGATATCCAGCAGCTCGCGCGATCGCAATTAAGTGAATGCAGTGATTGGTAGAGCCCCCAGATGCGAGAAGTGCGACCAAGGCATTGACCAGCGCGCGAGCATCAACCACCTCTGCCATCGGGCGATAGTCTCGGCTTTGGGCGGTAATGCGTGTGATGTGTTCGGCGGCAAAGTCTGTCAATGCATCGCGAAGTGGCGTGCCCGGATTGACGAACGAGCTTCCTGGAAGCTGCAGACCCATAGCTTCAACCATGACCTGATTACTATTCGCTGTACCATAGAAGGTACAGGTACCTGGCGAGTGATAAGACTGACTTTCAGCTTCGAGTAGTTCATCGCGGCTTATCTTGCCCTCAGCAAATAATTGTCGGATCCGAACTTTTTCTTTGTTAGACAGACCTGATGTCATCGGTCCCGCAGGCACAGTCATGACTGGTAGGTGCCCAAATTGCAGCGCACCGATGAGTAATCCCGGAATGATTTTGTCGCAGACGCCCAGAAGTAATGCCGCGTCAAACATTTGATGAGACAGCGAGACGGCGGTCGCCTGTGCAATTATGTCGCGACTGAACAGGCTTAACTCCATGCCTGACTGGCCTTGTGTTACCCCATCACACATGGCTGGGACGCCACCCGCAATTTGCGCGGTACTGCCCATTCGTCGTGCTGCTGCTTTGATTCGTTCTGGGTAATCTTTGTAGGGCACGTGGGCTGAAAGCATGTCGTTGTGTGCCGTCACAATGCCAATATTGGCCGCATCCGTGAGCTTTATAACCGACTTGTCATCACTCGAGCAGGCGGCCATGCCGTGGGCGAGGTTGCCGCAGCTGAGCTGTTTGCGGTCCGGTGCGCCCAAATGCATCGCGTCAACATCACTCAAGTAGTCGTCACGCAAGTCTTTGCTGCGCTCTTCAATCGCGCGGGTGACGCGCAAAATATCGGCGTGCATAGCCCTTAGAGCCTTTTAATTAAGAGACACCCATTATGTAATAAAAATACATATGTGGCGATTAAAAACGGATTAAACCCACATTTATGTAATTTTATTACGAATTATTGGTTCTTGAAAATGTGCGCTGCGCCATCATAAAGGCCCCCAGTATCCCCGCATCGTTTTCTAGCCGCGGTGATGCAATCAACGTCTTCATCGTATCTGGGGATGCAAGTTCGGGCAGATAGTCTCCAAGTAGCAGCAGACACTCATGCCGAATTCTCTCGAGGAGCCGTGGTGTTTGCGGAACACCGCCGCCAAAAATGATGACGTCGGGTCGATGATGTAGAACGAGATTCACGGCCAGCTGGCCAAGATAGAAGCCTTCTAGCACCTGACCGGGATGATCATGATTAAGCTCGGTCAGCGAGGCTCCCCAGCGCGCAGCGATTGCCGGTCCGGAGGCCAGTCCTTCTAAACAGTCGCCGTGGAAGGGACAGGTGCCCGAGAATGTCCGATCACTTGGGTGTCGTTCGACGCGGATGTGGCCAATTTCTGGGTGTGACCGTCCATTGACAATGCTGCCGTTTTGTACAACGCCTACACCAACGCCGGTGCCTACTGTCACATAAGCTAAGTGCTGAATAGAACGGTCGAGTTGCCAGTGTGCCTCAGCAAGCGCAGCACCATTGACGTCCGACTCCGACATGACAGGACAGTCAAATACTTCCTGCAGATGCGATCTAAGATTGAAGCCCTCCCAGTGAGGTTTGGGTGTTCGCCCTATCTGTCCGTAATCAGCGCTTTCGCGGTCTACGACAAGCGGGCCAAAGCTTGCGATACCGATAGCGTCTAGGCTGCTCTGGCCTATTTCCTTGCGAAGGATGCGCTCGATCGATGCTGAAGTTTCGCTGGGTGAGGTGGTTTCTATTTGGTGTCGTGTTGCGGCGGTTGGGTCTTTGCCCACCGAGACAATGCATTTGGTGCCGCCGGTCTCGATAGCTGCCAATAAAGGTTTACCAGTCATTGGGGCGAGCCTCTCGAGAGGAAGCGTTATCGAGTCGCAGGGGGTTAAAAAATAAGCCGGCTCGGGGGCGAGCCGGCTTTAGCTTGTACCGAGGCAGGGCATGCCAGAGCATCTACGTTATCAGAGCAGCGTAAACATGACCGCGTGAACACCGAGCATGGCAAGCGCCAAGGTCGCGATCATAAAGAGAAGAAAGCGGACAGGAATGGTGTTCACTTGCATTTGCCAGAAGCTGTGAAGAATACGAGCGATGGCATACGTCCAAGCTGCATAGAGTGACGCTGCCGATGTATCGCCGATCATGGCGAGGATGATCACCAGTGCGTAGAAGGCTGTGGGCTGCTCCATCAGGTGCTCGTAGTTATGGCGCGTCCACTTCATTTTGTCGGGAGCGTCAGCTTCGCCGTCAGGGCCTCTGAAGCCGGGAGGCAGCTCGCCCAGTTTTGCACCTGAACCCATCACTCGGGTGACATAAATAAAGAACATGACGACTGACCAGGTAGCGAGTACCGCCGCTGGTCCCAAAATAGGGTTGAATTCTTGCATGATTGATCTCCGTTATCGTTATTTGCTGCGCGGCCCAGACCGCATTGCTAGTCTCTAACGAAACACTGCTTGCATGCTAGACTTCTGCACCGATATTTCGAGTGAGAGTTGCCTCCATGGTTATCAAGCCTAAAGTTCGCGGATTTCTGTGTACCACTACCCATCCTGTTGGGTGCGATGAGAACGTCCGTCGTCAGATTGAACATGTGATATCGAAAGGTGATTTAGCCGGTGGGCCCAAGCGGGTACTTGTACTGGGGGCATCAACGGGTTACGGACTGGCGTCTCGGATCACGGCGGCTTTTGGCTCCGGTGCATCCACAATTGGTGTCTTCTTTGAAAAAGAAGGGAACGAGAAGAAGCCGGGCACGGCAGGGTGGTATAACTCAGCCGCTTTTCATCGGTATGCCGAAGACGCGGGGCTGTACGCCAAGAGCATCAATGGCGATGCTTTTTCGGGCGAGCTCAAAGACAGAGTTATCGATCTGATTAAGCAGGATTTAGGGCAGGTTGATCTCGTTATTTACAGTCTTGCGGCACCGCGCCGCACGCATCCGGTGACTGGCGATGTCCACGCATCAACCCTTAAGCCCATTGGATCAGCGGCGGTTCAAAAGGGTATCAACACTGACAAAGGAACGATTCAGGAGTTTCACCTCGAGCCGGCCTCTCAGGAGGAAATCGACAATACGGTGGCTGTTATGGGGGGTGAGGACTGGCAGATGTGGATTGAAGCCCTCGATGATGCGGGCGTGTTGGCAGACCGCGCAAAGACCACGGCCTATACCTACATCGGCGAGAAAATCACCTGGGATATTTACTGGCACGGAACCATTGGCGCGGCAAAGAAAGACCTTGATAAGCGGGTCGTCGCGATTCGCGAGCGCTTGGCGGTAAAGGGCGGTGATGCACGCGTGTCGGTATTAAAAGCGGTGGTTACTCAGGCCTCGGCCGCTATTCCCGCCATGCCGATCTACCTCGCCATCCTATTCAAAGTGATGAAGGCAAAAGGCACTCACGAGGGGTGTATTGAGCAGATCGATAGGCTATTCCGCGAGGCGCTCTATGGCGACAAGCCGCTAGACGATGAGGGTCGCTGTCGCGTGGATGACCTTGAGTTAAGGCCAGAGGTTCAAGCAGAGGTCGCTGGGCTATGGGATTTGATAGACACTGACAATTTGAATGACCTGTCTGATTTCGCGGGTTACCGACAAGAGTTTTTACAGTTATTCGGATTTGAAGTCGACGGGGTCGATTACGACGCTGATGTCGATCCTGCAGTTACCATCGCGCAGCTGGTGAGCTGATATGCAAGGCCACGATGAGGCAGTTCAGGTATCGCCACGCATTCGACGGTTGGTCGCGCCAAATCCGAGTGTGATGACTGGCCCTGGGACCAACACCTACCTCATTGGTACAGACGATGTGGCAGTGATCGATCCCGGCCCCGCGATTGATGAGCATATTGAGCACATTATGCGCGTGGGCGATGGCCGAATAAGCCACATCTTGTGCACGCACACGCACCCAGATCACTCGCCGGCGGCGGCGCACTTAGCGAGTGAGTTGAATGTCCCAATGATTGGCGCGGTGACAGCCGATGATCAGCATCAGGATTTGACCTTTAAGCCCGACATGCATCTCACGCAGGATGCTGTATTCACAGGCAACGACTGGACGATTCGTGCCATCCATACCCCAGGGCATGTTGATAACCATTACTGCTTTTTACTAGAGGAAGAGGGGATGGTTTTCGCGGGTGATCACATCATGAATGGATCGACCGTCGTCATCGTGCCGCCTGGGGGCGATATGAAAGCCTATATCGAATCGCTACAGCGGCTGTTGAGCTACGATGTGACCGCGATTGCACCGGGTCACGGCGAAGTCATTCCAGGTTGTCGCGATGAGGTTGAAAAGCTCGTGCGTCACCGACTGATGCGTGAGGCTAAGGTCGTCGCGAATCTCGAGCGGGGCGGTCCCGCGTCTATCGAAACGCTCGTGGTATCCGTATACGATGACGTCCCTGAAGCAATGCACCGATGGGCGCAGCTGTCATTACTAGCACATCTGCTTAAACTAGAAGTTGAAGGCCGAGCGCATCAAGACGCCGGTATTTGGTCACTTGCGGCATAGACCGCAAAAACATACTAACGATAACAGCCAGACAGAGAGGTAGATCATGCAAGGCTTGATGATGGATTTCCCACTGACGATTACGTCGATTATGGAACACGCCGAGCGTGTTCATGGTGCACAGGAGATCGTATCTGTTACGCGGGATAATCCCCGCCACCGCTACACCTACGCGGACTCTTTCGCTCGCATTCGTCAATTGGCGAATGCAATGGACAGGTGGGGACTGAGCCAGAGCGATCGCATTGCGACGCTCGCGTGGAACGACTATCGCCACTTTGAAACCTACTACGCATCCG
>Ga0160423_10001640_pt1 | contig 18729 bp, 19 predicted proteins | sample CRUFie14St8metaG_FD_108191 | JGI IMG/M metagenome (GOLD analysis project Ga0160423, IMG submission 108191) | Marine microbial communities from the Costa Rica Dome - CRUD Field 142mm St8 metaG | ecosystem: Environmental > Aquatic > Marine > Oceanic > Photic zone | place: Costa Rica: the Eastern... | reverse complement strand
TATTGTTTTTCTAGCGTCAGACACTGTAGCAAACTTTATAGACACAGTATCTTTAGGGTTTTCATCTGTGTATAACCTTCTACCACTACCTTTAGGCTTTTTACCAGTACCAACTAAAGGATCTTTACGTTTCTTAGCAGGTGAAGGCCTGTTGGTCTGCATGTTAATAAACCAATTAGCCAACTGCTTGTCTCTAGCTGTAGCATCTTTTCTAGACTTTAGTTTTCTAGCTTTATCTACAGTTACATCACCTCCATACAGCTTAGATATTCTAGCTTTTAAAACACCTCTATAAGCTTTCATTTTTTACCTAATCTTTTTCTAACTATATCCATAGTTCTACGCATTTTAGCGGCGTACTTAGGATCTTTACCTCTTCTAAAAACAACTTGTTGATTTAAGCTACTAATAATCTTAGATAGATTACCTTTACGAGACTTAATCATCCAGCTAGCTAAAGACGGAGCTGACAGTTCTTTGAACTTACCCTTAGCATCTGGTGCGTCAGAGTGTTTAAAGTCACCCATCTTTTTCTTAAATGGTGAGTTCATTTTAAATGCCATACTACTTCTTTTTACTAGTACCCCAGTTGGAAGCACCTTTCTTTCTACATTGTACAAGCTGACCTGAAGCATAAGCTGAAGGCCAAACTTTAACTCTTGATTTTACCTTGTGGTAACAAGCATCTTTAGTACCTTTCTTTTTAAAAGGTGATTTCATTTTAAAAGCCATAACTTTATTTTTTAGCAAACTTCTCTACGCCTGATATACCAAAGCAACCAAGTACAACCCAAACAAATGAGTTGTATACGTATTCGTTTATTATTAAATCCTGACCAGTCCAACCGGTGACCAAGTCAGCTATCATTATTAAACACATAACTGCAAAAGCTATAAAGCCAACTACAGCCTTTTCGTTCCAGTCGTTGTTATCTTTAAATATTTCCATTAAGCAACTTTTACATACCCATTACGATCTCTATATAATGTTCCAGAATTACCAGCCGTAGTTGGTAATGATGACGCATTTACTACTGAAGTAATATCAGTAGCATCGTCAGAACTATTTTGAACAGACTTAACCATAATATGTAAGAAAGCTCTAAGTTTATCTGCTGTTATAGTTTTATTACCATCTTGAAAAAGTTCTTCTATCATGTCTAACAACTCTGCTCTTTCTCTTTTTTCCTGTGCATTTACAGTTATTTTACTATCTGTGTTTGTTGCAACTAAAGATCTATATCTAGTTCTTCTTGCTGCATCTGTGTAATCTCCTTTTGCCATTTTATTTATTTATTTATATGAAACCATCACTAAAATCATCTGACCAGTTAGATGTAGATTGGTGTCTACCTTTAGAAGCATTATAATTTCTTTTAACCTCAGATGCAGATAAAGGTTTATTGTACCATTTAACTTCATCTATAACTGATCTTGCGAAAGAATCTAAATTATTACCTCTAGTACCAATTCTTATAGGGTGAGACTCCGCTGTAGCACTAAAAGTACCAGTAACAGTAGAGCTAACATTAGTTTCAACACCGTTTATATATTGTCTGAATTTTTCACCTGGAGTATAAGTTGCTGTAACATAGTACCAGATAGGTGAGTTTGTTGAGCCTGGACTTATAATGTAGTTAAGACTAAATCTACCCGCACTAGTATTAAGATCCGAATATATTTTATTATTGTATACAGAGCCACCAAAAGCAATATCAGCGTTTGAGCCTAGTCCACTACCTTTTGTAACAGTCCAAAAATAAGGATAATTAACATGAGCAGCAGCAGCCACGTCTTCCACATGTCTATACCAGTAAGCACAAGAAAATCCACCAGCTATAGTACCTAATGAATCGTCATCTACAGCTTCTGCGTAGGCGTTACCATCAAAATTTAAGCCTTGTTGCCGAACTCTATTCATAGGTAGACCAAGAGAATCTTTCTTAAAGAATGGTACTTCTTGTAAGAACTTCTGAATAGGTTTTACTTTCTTAAATGATATATTATCAAAGACAGAGTTACCATTAACGGCTGTATCATGAGCCGTTACAGCTGTAACATATAGAGTTTCTTGAGGTGCTATAATTCTTCTTGAAATAACATCACCTAAATGACCGGACGTAGGGCTAGCGCTAAAGTTTTGTATAACACCTGTAGCTGCTGATCTTTGTATGTTTATAGAAGCACTATGTGTTGTTGAAATTATAACGCCCGACAACTCGTACTCAGCGCCTACTTCTAAACCAGTGATCTCTTGAACTGCACTACCATATGTATCGTTAGTCATAGTTACGACTAATTGATTACTACCGTTTATAGTAGGAACACCATCACTTTCTCCAACCCACGTGGTTCCTAGTGCAGAGCTAAAATCACCGTTGGTAACCAACTCAGAGTACGTACCATTAACAGTTCCATCGTTTCCATACGGAGATAAATCAAACCAATTCTCATATCCGTTATTTCTCCAATAACCTTTTAAGTCATACTTTTTAAATGATACTTTATCGACGTAGAACTCTGAATGTAGATTATCTGTTGCTGGTCTTATCCAAAACTCAGCTACGTTTGTATTATCTTGCAAAGCAGTTAATACGTTAGAAGTCAAAGTAACCCATCCGCCAGTAGGACCACTTTGTACAAAGTTAGTGGCTATATAACTATTTTGAGAATCACATCTAAAGTCACCAAATTCTACCCACACATCTACTTCACATATGTATTTTTCACCTGCAGTAAGAACAGGTAGTTCTTGAGTTAGCTTTTTATTATTTGTATCTGCAACTGTGCCATCTTGTTGAAGAACTGTGTTATACTTCATTACGTTAGTTCTGCCTTTGAAGTTACCTATTACGCAATCAAAATGAGCAGAAGCATCGTTGTTTGTAAGCCAAGGCGTTGTAGTATCACCTATAGCGCCCTGACTAACCCAGTCACCTTTTTGTAACAGTTCTGTAGTATAACAACTGTGATTTCTAACATCTAAAGCTGTACCAGAGTTGTATATTTCATTTACTTCTGCTAGCGAAAGTTCTTTACTAAAATAAGATATTTCATCTAACAATCCATGAAAATTATTAACAGTACCAGTAGATCCACCAATTCTTTGAAATTTCCAAGCGTTGTTTGTTCTATTTTGCGTAGTGCTTTGTTGTACACCATTAATATAGCATTTCATAGCTTCCGAACCGGAACTGTAAGCTGGTATAGTAACAACACAGTGATACAACTTACCTAGACTTAAATCGGTTTCAATATCAAAAGCTGAAGAAATATTATTCATTAAGATTTGAATCTTATCTACTTCATTACCAGCAGACCCGCTTTGAGGGTTTATTATAAGATAATCTGTTGCACCAGTTACTTTACCAAGTATATATTTATCAGTTGTAGTATTTGTTGTACCGTATGTAAACCAAAACGATATTGAAGCCGCTTGGTCTGCAGCCAAAGTTACTTGAGAGTCTAGATCTACGTGGTCCGCGCTGTTGCTGCCGCCAAATATCATTTTCTTAGAATATGAAGACATAGCTAGCTGAGGGATATAAGGTTGCCTATACACCCACTTAACGTCATTTACGTCTGGAGTAGTTTTTGCAAAGCTTAAAATAGTAGATCCGTTACCACTATTAGAGTTACCAGAACTACTACTAGCTGTTGCATTAGCACTTAACGTTATTTTAAACTCGTTATCTGCAACACCATCGCCATCATAATCAAAACCTCCTGAGTTACCTAAATTTGTGGCGACACCGGTAACAGTGACACCAGAAGGTATAGCAGCACCACCTGCGGTAATAATACTTACAGTATCACCTACTGCAATTAAACTATCATCTACGTTACCGTTTGGACTAGCGTGTGGGAAATACTTAAAAATATTGCTATCTACTTGTAGCTGACCTTGCAGTCTTGCTGTTTCGTTAGGTGCGTTACCATTAGCATAACTTGAGCTTTGAGTTATTTCTTTTACAGATATGTTATCTATTGTGAATACACTATTACCAGCTCCTACAAATTTTAGAGTATTATTGTAACCACTGCTAACGTATTTAGCGATAATTTTTTTCGTACCGCTTGTTTGATAAAATCTTTCAGACCCAGCTAAATGACCGAAAGCACCAGTGTTACTTATACCAATAGATGTTTCACCGGCGGTATTTTCTATGTTTAAATCAAAAGATATAGAGTATAAATTACCATTGACTAAGCTTGATATAGTTTGCTCTAGTTTTTCTCCAGATCCAGCCGCGGCAGTTTTCTTTGCACCACCATTAGCATAAACCCAGTTGCTAGGTGATCCCCAGTTAGAAAGACCAGAGGCAAACCCGCCATCATTAGTTAACTCTGGTCCTAAAACAGGTGCAGCATTGTATATTCTAGTACCAGCGCCTTCGTTCATTCTAAACAAAGCTTTAGCGTCTGTAGCTAATATTTCAGAAGGACTTTGAAGTATTTCTTTTACACTAATATTAGAAACAGTGCCAACGAAATCGCTAGTAGCAGTAAAATACCAACCAGTACCATTAGCTACTATTATAGCGCTAGCTCTATTAGAGCTATTAGTATTAGCATTTATACCAGCGTTAGCACCAGTGTCACCTATAGCTTTAAATTGTAAAGTACCAGCAGATCTAGTATAATCAAAGCTTACTAAATAACGCTTGCCCGCTACAGTTCTATTGTAATAAGCAGACTTAGGTTGTACGCCGGCAAAACCAGTTTGATTACCGTTCCAAGTAATAACACCATTATCACTTATTGGGTTATAACCTACAGGCCAATTATTACTGTTAGTCTCCCAATTTGTGTTATTTACAGCTGGACTCTTCTCGCTACCTAACTTTTGTTCTCTATAAGGAGCATCAAATACATCTTTGTCAGGATTTTCATAGTCATACTTAACATCTTCCCAAGTCCAAGCCTTATCGTATACTTGAACGTCAGATAATTTACCGTTTAAATGAACTCTATTCTGCTGAGTATCTAAGTTGTTCATACCAATACCTAACTGCTTGACACCGCTTCTATATATACCACTACTTATACTACTGTTTTTTCCACCTAGCTGAGTGTTACTAGAGAACTCACCATCTATATATATTGTTTTATAACCGTTCAAAGATGTACCTACAACTCTATACCATCTATCTGTTACAACTGTTGATGCAGTAATAGTACTGCTATACCGCTCTGCATTAGTCGATGAATAATATCTATAATCATTTATAACTAATCTGTTTGAAGAATTAAGACCCATACCAATTCTACAGGCGCCAGGATCTACTGCACCGTCAACACCAGAATAACCGAACTCGTCTGTAGCATGAGCTATTATGCTTTGATGTCTATTGAGCTCGTCAAACTTAGCCCAAAAAGCAAAAGTGTAATCACCATAACAATCCAAAGGCATAGCATCAGCAGTAAAAAAATCACCATCATCAAAGTCTAAAGCCTTACCAGAAAAAAGAATTAAATCGTTAGAGTTGTTAGAGAAGTCTTTAACGGAGTTAGTAACTTCTTTTACAGAAACGTTACTTATACTTACTCTACAAGGTTTAAAGCTAGAATCTCTATATATATAAAATCTTTTGTGAGTTGCAGTAAAGTCAATGGTATAAGTACCTGCTCTAAGGTCTCCAGCAAATTCAGTACTTCCAGTATACATTTTAAGCTCGTTATTTAAAGTATCTGTAGTACCGTTGTGAAGGGTAACAGTAGAACCATGAGGCTCTAAGTCTTCAATAGTAAGTGTTACTTTATACTTTGAGCCAACTTTTAATATTTCTTGAGAAATACCTAAAGCTGAACCAGAAGCTGCATCGTCATATCTAAATTCTACTTTATTGTTTTCTTTAAAAGTTATAGTGCTATGAGCATTAGTATTATGAAGTAACCAACCATCAATTTTATTTAAAGTAAGACTATTTATAGTAAATTCATAATCTGAACCAGAACTAGTATTTCTAGATAGTACTAAAGTGTTTGAACTACTGTTAGGAGTAAAATAAAACTCTACATTCTGCGTGACACCTTCAGTCATTGTAGTTTGAGTATCAGCTAAAACTAAACCTCCTTGATTGCTAGTTTGGTCTTGTATTCTGAAAGTTTTACCTGTAGAGCCAGATCCACCAGTAACAGTTGCTTTAACTAAATATGTTTCATCGTGAATATAGTCACCCCAATTAGTTTCTGTATGTTGAAGTAAGCCGTGAGTGCTAGGAGTTTGAGAGCTACTAAAATTAATTTTAATACCATCACTAACCTGCTCTGCATGTTGACTATTTGTCCAACTACTTAAATCATCTATACTAGGTAGTAAGTTTGGCCCAGCACTAAAGTTACTATTAACTACTTTCTCTTCTCCTAAAGGTGCTTGAGTCTTGTCAGCTTTAAACCAAGCAGCTAAACCATTTCTTACAACACTAGCAACTTTGCTACCTGCCGTAACTACGTTACCAATACCTAACATACTACTCTCCTATATAAGCTATTATTGCACCTGACTTTAGATTTATAGAAGTATATCTACCGTATAAAGTAAGTCCAGCTTGAAAAGTTACAGTATCATCAATCTTAGAACCACCAGCTGAACCATAACTACTACCTGTATCATGAGCTTCTGTGTTTGTACCAGCGTACTCTAAACCACAGTCAACATTAGATATATCAGATACTAAGCCAGTATTGTTATCAAAAGTAGTATCATCTAAAAAAGTTATAGCTACAAATACTTTACCAGTAGGAGGACTTATAGCAGTAGAAGTTGAGTTGGTAAATATAGAGCCTAACTGACCAAAACTATATGATACCTCTGTTGAATTAATTCCCATAATATTTTGTTTAAATTGTTTACTTTGCTATAAATAGAGTATTACACGTTAGCGAGTTTTATTACCCTATAAAAAAAATAGCCACCCGAAAGGATGGCTATTAATATTATCTTAAATTAGTATTAACCGGCTGCACCAACTGAAGCCATTGTATTATGAGCATAAACTGAGTTTACATCGTCAGCTATAACAATAATACCATCGCTGTGTGGATGTTTATTGATTAATTGACCTACTGCTTTTAGTGCAGGCAACTCATCAGCATTAGCATCTAAAGTTACACTAATAGTATCGACACCTGCAGCAACGTCAAATGTAAATTTAAGTATTGAATCTTCTGCTTCAACTGATTTCAATCTAGTTAAAGGATAAACATTACAGTCGTTAGCTGCGTTTTGAAAAAATAAAAACTTATTCATCTTGTTAAATTTTAAAAGTTAGTAATTAAGCTATGGCTACGCCAGTTATTGTAGAACTACAGTAAACCCCAGCAACATCATCAGCTATTACAATAGCACCATCAGAATGAGGACCTTGATTAAAAGTTCTAACTAACTCTTTACATGCCTCAAACTCATCAGCTCCAGTGGTTAACGTTATTACATCAACATCTGCTTCAGCATCAAAAGTTAAAACAATTGAACCAGTACCTCCGTTTATATCTTTTAATCTAGATAAAGGTAACATAGCCATGTCATTATCAGCGTTGTTAAAAATTAACATTTTTTCATTGTCATTCATAATTCTTTTTTTTTAATAATTAATAATTGCTTACGAATTAAGGTTTTAAGTTTAAGGATTAAGGTTTGTGCTTATTTAGTATTAAAAAGAAACGGTTATGATAACCGCTTCTCTATATTAGTATATACTTCCATACCTTCATCAGTTTTAAACCAATGAGCTAATGCAGTATATGGGTGTTCGTCGAACGGAACTGTCATAAGTTTTCTATTGTTAGATCCCCACATAAAGTAGCGTTGATCAGAAGATAACTTTATAATGTTTAGTTCAGTTGCTTTAATACCAAAGTTTCTTAGCTGTACATTATCGTCATTAACTAATTCTAAGAAAGTTTCAGGATTTCTCTTAGCATATAGTAATAAATCTCTTTTAAGCTCTTTAGAACTCATCTCTGAAACTCTAGAACCTACCTCTACTCTCATAACAGCTTCAGCCATTTCAATATCTAAATCTCTAGCCACCATTAAAGCTTCAATTTCTAACTCAAGAATATCAACTTCGTTTTCAGCTATCTCTTGAGGTTTATGCTCGAAGTAAACTTTATCTTTATGAGGGTGGTATTTAGATAGTAACTTTTGCAAAGTAGTATCTTCTCTTGGTACAAATAAAACTCCATTTCTAAAAACAATATGCGCCAATCTTTGATCACCTTGCATTTCATCTACAAAAGGAGTTCTTTGATTACTGCAATATTTTAACTCTCTCTGATAGCCTTTATCTTCGTCAAACCAAAATATGTTAGAGCTTTTTAAAGAGTAAGATAATGGTTTTCTATTGTTTTTTAAAAAATAAGTTCTATTTTTTACTTCCCAAGAAGGTTTAGATACTTGCTTTTCTACCTTTGGTTTTGGTGGTGCAACTACAGTTTCAACAGTTTGCTCCATAACTTGCTCAACTACAGTTTCTTTAACTGCAGGTTTTGTTTTCTTTTTTGCCATAATATAATAAAATAAAAATTAAAAAAAATAAGGTGGGGCCGAAGCCCCAACCTTTATTACTGCATTAACATAAAGTTGTTAGCACCTTGAACTACTAAACATCTTTCAGTTAACATGTGTAGTTGCATTGCATCTAAAGCAGATGTAGCAGCACCTACAGAACCTGTTACCCAAGTCTTCATTCTTCTATCATCAGTTTGTGAAGCTCTATAACGTACGTGTAAGAACGGACGTCTCATAGATGCGCCAACTTGTTGATCGTAAACAGAAGAAGTACCAGCAGGTATTAATACACCTCTAATAGCACCAACAGTGTTTTTAGCATTAATACCACCACGAGTAGCTAAATCGTTTAAGTATCTAAAGTCAGATTTGTAGAAGTCATAAGAACCTCTTCTGAAACCAGAGAAACCTAAATTTAAAGCCATATCTTCGTCGTTATCAAACACTCCGTAAGAAGTACCACCAGCTCCATAAGAATTCATAGAAGCAAGCATATCGTCGATAGCTAAAGAAGAAGCTCTGTTACAGAATAACATATACTCTTCAATTGCACCTTGCTTATCAAACTCTGCTAGTATAGCATCAAACTCAGAAAGATCGGTAGCAGCATTAACGCCTGAAATACCAGTAGTAACATTACCTCTATCTGTAATAGCAGAGAATAAACCTTCAGTACCTTTCATATCTGTAACTGCTGTACCAGCACCATCAGTAGCTGCAACAGCTTTTTCAGATTCTAGCATAGCCATTTCAATGTAATCATTAAAACGAGCTCTAGTATCAGCTTCAGCTTTTACATACCATAAATAACCAGAAGCTCCACCTTCAGAAGAAACTTCAATCCAACCAATACGAGATGCATCAGATCCTGACACTTCGTAGTAGTCTTTCATAATAATAGGCTGATTTGTAAAAGTTTTAAAGTCTGGTTCGTTAGCACCTCTAGAATCTGTGTTAGCCCAGCTAAGAGCAGAAGAAGCCACAGTAGAAGCATTGTATGAACCACCTTTGTGGAATTCAGATCCGTAAACTAATATAGTTAAAGATTTTGAATCAGTATTTGCAGATCCTAACGCAGCTGTAAGACCAGTAGCATTACCATATACAGCAACACTTAATATACCACCTGCATCAACGTGAGTAACAATACACTTTACAGTAGTGTTAGCATCAGCTACTAAAAGAGTATCGTTAACTCTAATACCATGGTTAGCTGTAAAAGTAGAAGATCCATCTGACAAAGTAGCATTATCGTCAATATCAGACTCTATTTCTATCTCACCACCAGCTTGAGTTGACAGTTGCTGATTTGAAGTACCGTGAACTTTACCTTTATAAGATAAGTGTAATCTACCTTGTTCAGACCAAATAACTTGATCAGAAGTCATTGCTTCTTCAGCTCCGACTTGCTCTAAGAAACCTGAAATAGTTCTCGGTCCGAAAACTTCAGCTTCTTTTTCCATTAAATCTGGAACGTATTGTTGCGCCCAGCCTTTAGTAGCTGACGCAGTAAAATCGATGTAATTTGTACTTAATGCTTGCTTGTTAGAAGCAGGCACGCTGTTCAAATCATTACCCGGTTGTAAAGCCATTTTGTAAAATTTTTAAATTAGCGTTTATTTTTTCTTATTTTAAATTTGAAGTCATTAGATGAATCACCAAGAACTCTATACTTTACTCCACCTACAGACGTCTCGCCGAAGGTTTGTCTAGCATCAGTATTGACGTTTTTACCTTTTGCTACAGCATCTTTAATAGCATCTGCTTTTCCTTGCTCATAAAAGTGTTGAGCTAAAGCATCAGCGTTCATAGCTGCGAACAGGGACTTGTGATAACCCTTAGCATCTTGAATTGTATTGTCCTTGCCAACAAACTTGTTAACGAAATTATTCAAGTCACTCTGAGTCTCTTTGACCTCTTGTGTATTCTTAACATTGTACCGAAACTTCTTGTCACCAACGTTAAAATCAAAACCTTTGAAATCGTTGTTAAACACAGCATCAGTTCTTTGTCGGAATGCTTTTGTACTTAACTCTGTAGCTTCTTGTTGTGCTTTAGAGTCTTTGTTATATCTATTGAAAAAGTCTACTGCTTTCTGTTGCTCTGGCGTTAGTTTACTACCAGCTTTTATTTCCTCGTAATAAGTAGCTTTTTGTTTTTCTAAATACTTACGAGCTTTAGCAGCTTCTTCTTTTAGTTTTATTTTCTTCCTCTTTATATCTTTAGCATCATCTACTTCTTCATCGTAGCTAAAAGTTTCGTCTAGCAAGAAACTTCTTTCTTCTCCAGATAAATGAGGTTTAGTCTGTCTGTAATATTCATCAAGAACATCTGTAGTATCTAGCTTGCTAATGTCAGTGTTTAGTCTAACATAATCCTCTAAGCTTCCACCAGTCTCATCCATAAAATCAACTAACTTCTGTATATTTTCTGGCAGCGGTCTACCTGTAGCTTCTGCTTCAGCAACAGCTTCTTCAACAACCTCTTGAACTTGCTCAACTTCTTGCTGAACTTCTTCTTCGGTTATTTCTTCTAGTACTGGTGCTTCTGCTTCTTGTACTTCTGCTTCCGGCTGTACTTCTTTTTGTTCTTGTGTGGGCTCGGTGTTTTCATCGCTTCCCACCACTCCTGCTGGGTCAGTTGTTGTTTCTTCAGTTTCATTGGTTACTTCTTCAGTTTCTTGGTTTGGTGGATTATCTAAATCTACTTTATAGATTTCTGGTTCTTGATTGTCTAAATTTACTTTAGTTATTTCCATAATAAAATTTTATAAAATATTAAAAAATAGTAGATTAAAGGTTAGTTAACCCCGCTCCACCTGTTACTATATCATTACCTGATGATTCAAACTTTTTAATCTCTTGCCCCTTGTTTTTCATATCAGCAATTTTTTCACGTGATTGTCTTTCACTACTTTGAAGCTGTGAGTTTAGTTCAAACTCTAACTGCATTAGTTCTTTTTTAACTTGAGCTTCTCTGTCTAGGTACTGCATTTTCAACTCGCTCTTAACTTGTTCTAGTTGAGCGTCAGACTGAGCTTTAGCTTGATTCTTCTGAACTTCAGCTTGTGCTGCTGCTTGCTGAGCTTGCGCGTTTGCTTGAGACTGAGCTTGTATGTTTTGCTGCTGCGTTAACTGATCTTTCTCTTGCTTTTTCTTTTTCTTAACTTTAAGAAGTTGGTTAGCAAGCTTAACGTTTCTAACATTTCTAAGATCAATTGCATCGTCTAAGTCTATTAACTGTTGAGCTAAAGCTACTTGAATATTGTTTTCTAGCATTTGCTTTTCTTCTTCATCTGGCATTAATTCAATGAAAACACCAAAATCATATAAATGTAAATCTTTTAACTCATCAAGCGTAGCAACATTGTGTGCACCAATAGCTCTAATAAAAGCTTCACGTGTTGGTGAATACTCTAATATGTCAGATATTCTAAGTGATAAACACTCTGCAGCTTCAGCAGTTAAAAACATCATAGACTGTAGTATATGTCTTGTAGCTGTATTTGAATTAGCCGCAGCTAACTTTTGTATACCTACTAAAGCGTTTTTATCTGGAGTTGATGCATCTCTAGCTTCATTAAGCCCGGTTACATCACGGATCATTTGTAGGTAGTAATTATATGTAGCTATAAGGCTTTGTAATTTATTACCACCTCCACCGTTTTGTATTTGTTGTATTGGTACTTTACCAGGATTCATATCACCCTCAGAAGTAAACGATCTACCAATAACAGAACCTGTTTGAAAGAACATATTTAAAGCTTCTTGCGGATTGTAGTTTGTACCGTTGCCTAGGTCTATCTCAGCTAAACCATCAGCATCTAAGTATACACCATCAGGTACCATGCGGTTCATAACTTGTTGTAGTTTTAAATGAGTCAACTGTATCATATCAGCAAACCCAGTTATTCTACTAACAAGTGATTGTATTCTACCATCGTACATTCTAGGTGCTACAATATTGTAGTTCATTTTAACTTTACCAAAGTCAGACTTACTACGCATCATGTTAGGTTGCATGCCCCACTTAAGAAGTTTATCTGTGCCTAGAACTAAGACACCTTCATATATAGTTTCTATAACACGATCTAATCTACTAAACTCACCTTGCATATCAGCTGGAGGATTAAACGTATCGTCTTTTTCTATTACTTTGTCAGCACCCGTACTAGTTGATTTTAGCTTATAAACGTTATTAGTGTGAGTCTTGTAATTAAAATATAGTACTTCTACTTTGTTGTAATCCCTATTATATCTACGTCTTGTAGCATCACGAGGTCCTTCTACTATTTCCTTTATTTCTTGCTCTGTTAAGTTAGGAAACTCTTTTACTAATTCGTTTATAGGTATTTGCTTAACTTCACCAACGTAATATATATCATCAAAATACGGTGAGTTAGTATAAGAATAAACTAAGTTGGCAGGGTCTACATATTCAACTTTAACACCTTCACTATAATTAAAGTTAGTTTTAGTAGCACCAATACCAATTGTAACTAAGTCGTATAAAGTTCTTCTTCTTATTAAATCGTAGTCAGACTCTTCTAGTAAAACGTTTAAAGCTTGCTCTTCAGCTAACTCTATAGCTTGTTTGTAATTAAGCTGCATATGTAGAGATAACTCTTCTTCGTTGTCAGGTAATGTTTCTCTATCGTTTTCGTATATATCCATACCGAAACCCGCTTGCACCATGTCATTATACTCTCTAGCTTGTATATCTCTAAGCATCGATTCCATATACTCAGTACGCTTAACTACGCTAGCATAATCTTGAGAGAACGCATTTATTTCATAAGATCTTTGAGACATACCGTTGACAACTATATCAACGAACTTAGAAACTATAGGAACAGGTTTCCAGTCTAGGTTTAAGTAGCTTAAGTCACCGTTTATAGATAACTCGTTTTTATATTTTTCTACGGACTGTTCACCTCTAGCATATAATCGTAGCTTGTGAAACGTATCATAGTTACTAGTAAACTTGTCATCTCTATTACTAAACCACTCAGCTTGTATAGCTCTAGCAACCTTTAGTCCATATTCAGGTGACATCTTTTCTAAATCACTTACCGCTTGTGACGGAAAGTTTACAACAGACTCTGTCATATTACTTTATTATTTTAGATGTTATTCCATTGTTATTATACCTAGACATTGTTATACCTAACGCTTGTCTTTTTCTTTCTTGGTTTGGTTTATAAAGGTGTCTGTTACAAGCCATGACAGCAAGTCCACTACTAATGGAAGCATCATGCTTTGTTCTTTTGTTTATATCAAACTTACTCCAGTCATTTAACGTGTCGTTAAAATACATAGTACCATACGTACCATCTTGAAGCAAGCCTACGTGATCATTGATGTACATTTCTATAGCAGCTGCATGAGCTTGCTTTATATCTTCACTAGAGTTTGGTATACCACCAACTTCTTTTTCTGCGTTAGATAATTTGTTCCAAACTTTATCTGGCCTATTCATGCTAAAACCTCTGTAACCTCTACGTCTTAAATAGTATAATAATCTAGGTTTATTATTCTCAGCAAGTATTGGCATACCGTAAAACACTAATGCCATAAGTACATCTTCAAAAAATATTTCAGCAGTTTGTGGTCTAGCAATATACTCTAAAAAGAAAGTGTTAGCAGGAGCATCTTCCATGCTAAACTTAGTCAATCCATGCAACGCTCCCTTAGATCCTTTACTATCAACAGTACCACTAATGTCGTAGCTATCACAACCGAAAGCACCAACGTGCTCGTTTCCAGGATATTTAACTCCATTCTTTAGTATTACATTATTCTGCATATTTCCATTAGGAACCCAACTAACTTTAAACCTACCATTAGGATCAGGGTTAAATTCTACTCTAGTATCTTTTACTCCTTGTTGCCACTGAAAATTACCCGTAGTAAGTACAGAAGAGTTTCTATTACCCTCATTGTAATCGATTTGCTCGTAGATTTTGATGAGATTGAATAATGAGTTTTTAGTCTCGTCCCTAAACGCATGCTCTTCTGTTCTAGGAAATTGTCTGTAAAATTCGTTCAAAGCATCTTGATCATCTTTCAAACCATCAACTTCATTGTCCCAGTAATCTACAACGCCTATGTCTATCAGTTCACCGTGCGGTCCTCTAACATTGCTATGTGGTGTATCAAAGACCGGAAGTCCGAACTCATCAATAAAGCCTTCATAGTTCCATTCCATTGGGATAAACAAAGAATATAAACCACTCTTTGTCTGGCCATTTCTATTTCGTCTTGTAACGTCCGAATCATTGTAAAGCTTTTTAAAGTTATCACCACCTTTATCTAAAGCGTTTGATGTTGATCCCATCATACACTTACCTACTATTCTACCACCTAGCCTTAAACAAGTTTTAGTTACTCGCCAGTTGTTTAATATATTATCTGGTCTTTCCCACTTACCGCTTTCATCATGCACTAATAATGCTAGCTTCTCACCATCATAACTGTTGTCACCAGTATTCTTCCAGTCGATAGTAGTATCAAGACCTTCCATATCATCTTCAGCCTCTGATTGTCTCATCTTACGGCGTGTAAACTTTTTAGCTGGTATACGATACGCAAGCTCAGACTTTGGTCTGTCCATACCGTCTTGTATAGGTTTAAAGAAAAAAGGATAATTAATACTTATAGGTACTATTTTATCTGTAAACATTTTCTTCGCATCAGCACCACTTTTAGACAACACCCCAAATCTACTATCACTTGCAAGAGTGGCTAAGTTAACGGTTTCAGCCGAACTCATAAACGAAAAACCAGAACGTCTGTTTTTTAAATAACACATACCGTAGCAGCGTTGATCTGCTTTACAAGCTTCCCAGAATATAAAAAATAATCTGTTTGACTCTCTAAAATCAGGAGCGCCTACATCTATTTTGCTCCATTGCAAATACATATAGTAACTACCAGTTAAGTACGTTGGCTTACCATTATTCATAAACCAAAAACCATTTTCTCTTCTGTCAAACTCTTGGTTTATATAATCGTAGTGTTGTTCTTTAAACTTTAAAGGTAGATCGTCCCAATCAAACCTAGTTTTTATTTTAGAAAAAGCAGGATTAAAATCAAACCTACTCCACTTCTGTTCTTTCTTTTTATCGCTACGTTTATATATAGACTTAGGCGCTAGAGGTAAAGCTATTTTTAAGCCTTGTATTTCTAGCACCTCACCTATCTGACCAGTCTTAGATATTACAACAATATCGTTTTCCTTGTTGTAACCATACTCCCATTTTTTAGATTTGTTTAATCTCTTAATGGTGTTTAATCTTACACTGTCTACTTTCTTTACTAAAGTTTGCTCGTACATTACTTACTTCTACCTTCAGCAAAACCTTGAAACTTAGGTTTACTTGTTTGTGGTTTATCTAGTTCTTTTAGTATGCGCTCTTCGTCTTCTATTCTAGTTAGTATTTCGAAAGCATCGAATATAGCTAACTTCTTTGTAGCAGCGGCGTTCTTTAATCTATCGGCTGATATGTCGTCGTCAGAATCTACTATAGGCTCTTCAGCCACTTTAATTAATTCTTCAACAGCTTTTCGCCCAGCTTGGATTATATTCTTCTTCGTCTCCTTTGTATTCATATTCAATTGTAATAAATTTATTCATAACTCTATAAAGCCTTTCACCGTCAACAACAAACTCGTATTCACTGCTTGGTGTAAACCCAACAAGCTGAGTAGGTAAGAAACTGCCGTCAGAATATTTAACTACACCTACTAAAGGTCTTTCAGGGTTGTTACTATAATTATCTTTTGATTTTATAGGTTTTACGAACGTATAACCGTTAGTGCAGGACCAGCCGCCATTATTGTACATGTATATTTGATCAGGCGAGGCTAAGTATTCTTCTTCATTTAAAAAGCCTCTACTATTTTTCTCTATACCTTTAACGTTATGCCAACGTCTAAATATATTGTGATGTACTATTACTTCTTGTCCTTCTTGAAGTTTATGTATATTATTAACAGGGACAGAGACAACAACAGCTTTACGGTTAATATATCCATGATTAAATATTTCAGTATTAACTATTAAGCTCTTGTCTCCGTCAACTTTAATAGAGTTGTTATACCTTTGACCCGCTGGTCTTATAACATACTCATATAAAGGTTTCATTAATATTCTAAATTATATTCAACTGATATAGCCATATTCTTGTTAAAGTCTTTCCAAGGTATAACTACATTTTCTTTTCTTATATATATAGAGTACTTTTCTTCTTCTTCTAATATATCACAAATAGTATGACCACCATAAACATCTTGACCAACAGCATAGTGCATTGAGTCGTTTTTGTAGTCTTTACCTATTGTTATTTTTCTTATGATACTATTCTGCATCTTTGTAGCTAATAGAACCATCGTTAATATTAACATCAGCAGTACCATATGCCTTTTCTAGCTCAGTCTGCAACAATGTACCTTGATCTCTAACTACAGCAAGCTTGTGTAGCTGAACATGCTTTTGAGCTTCCAGTCTACCTATTTCAGTTTGTAAAGAGTTTATACCAGAAACTATATCTTGTAATTTTTTTAACTCTTCATCTGTTACTTTTTCAGCTTTAGCTTTTAAGTCTATTACCTTTTCTTTCTTTGCCATTTTATTTAATTTTAGTTTTCTCTAATGATCGACCGCCAAAGTACGCACCGATCACGGTTATTAATACTAATTGTAGTAAGTCAGTCCACTTTTGCTCTACTTTAAAAGCTATAGTACCAGCATCTATAAATATCATTAACACTGTTGATACTACTAAAAAAACAAGTACAAGTGGTCTAACGTTTTTAGACAACCAAGAGTCAGACTTCATATCAGCCTCCCATCTAGTTGAAACCTGCTTTTGTACTTCTAACTCATGGTTAGATATTAATTCTTTAATCTTCTGTTGTGCAGCTAGTTTTTCTTCTTTAGAAGTGGTGAGGTCGTCTAAGACCCCACCAACATCTTTGATAAGCTTACCCGCTCCAGAAGAGAACACCTTCTGTAACAAACTCATACTTTATTTACGGCGTGGGTCTTTATAATTTCTCATACCTTTACCTTTTAGCATGTTGCTGGTAGCATTAGCCCCTTTAGCTCTACTTTTAGTTGTACCTCCGGATTTAGATCTTGTTGACGTTTTACCTTTTTTTAACTTAAAATCATCTCTTCCTTTATCGTTAGAAAGTACAACTCTAGATCTTGTAGTAGTTTTACCTCTTCCTGGCTTACCAACATATGTATCTCCTTTAGTTTTATTTTTAACCGTAACTTTGTTTCCACTTCTGCTTACTCTTATAACATCTTTAGTCTTTCTACCTTGAGCGTCTTTTCCTTTAATAACAGTTCTTTTTTTAGCTGGAGAGTCTTTCTTCATTAACTTCATAGCAGCAGGCTTAAGCATCTTTGCTGGTGAAGCTAATATTTTGTCTTTTAATTCTTTTGGTAAATTCTTTTGTTTACCAACTAAAGCTTTTTTAGCAGGAGATTTTTTCATCATTTTTGCTGGGGCTTTCTTAGCCATTTTTGCCGGTGATTTCTTCATCTTGGCAGGAGCTTTTTTCATCATGATTCTTTTTGTTTGATGTGTTTGTACATTGATTTTCCTAGGAGCTCACCAAATTTACTATCACTCTTATAGTGGGCGTGAGCAACTCTCCTGCTATAAGATATTTTTTTAGCTAACTTTTTAAAAGCGCTTTTATGTCTAGGGTATTTATCACCTAACCTTAAACCTATTAGAAACCCTTGTGCTGAATGACCTGAAGGGTATGAAGCTGTTTTCATTGATTCCATCTCTATGTCCTGCATAGGTATGTTACTCTTTTCAGCCACTACTTTAGGTCTAGGTCTGTCAAAGTGTTTTTTAAGCTCTAGTATTATAGGTGCAGACTCTCTTATTAAGTCTTCAGCTATTTCAGTATCATAGTTCTTTATACCTTTTCTTTTAGCTAGCATTTTAAATGCACTAGCTATGTCATCATGATCTTTAACAAATTTTTTGTTTAAAGGTATTTTGTTTAACTCTTTTACTTCGAGCATAGTATTAAAAGAATTATTACTTGGTGGACGCATTTTTTTAAATGGTGAAGACTTAAAGTCTTTAAAAAACTTGTTGTGTATAGCTTCATTAGCCTCTTGTTCCCAAGGAAACACGTTGCTACCTTCAGCATAAAACTTACCGTTATATTTTATCTTGCCGTCTT
>Ga0160423_10001639_pt1 | contig 18735 bp, 12 predicted proteins | sample CRUFie14St8metaG_FD_108191 | JGI IMG/M metagenome (GOLD analysis project Ga0160423, IMG submission 108191) | Marine microbial communities from the Costa Rica Dome - CRUD Field 142mm St8 metaG | ecosystem: Environmental > Aquatic > Marine > Oceanic > Photic zone | place: Costa Rica: the Eastern... | reverse complement strand
TACTATGTAATTGCTCCTGGCAGAAGCACCCTTGCAGGTGGTGAAGATTACTCTGGTACATCATTCTTTGATGGCAGTGATATGACCAGATTGATGCTTGCAACCTCTAAGGAGAATGCAGCTGCTGGTGCATACATCTACGCATCTGAAACTGATGCAATTGATAAGGATGTTGAGATCGATCTCTACCAGTTTGTCCTAGATGACAAGTATGATCTTCATAACTATGAAGGTTCATTCAGAGATATTGGTGGTGTTGTTAATGGAATCAAAACTAATGTAGCACACATCTTTGACGTTCCTAATGCTTCTACTACACTGCAGAAAGCATTCATCAGAGCTGTTGAGGGTGGAGATCTACCACTAGTTGCAACCTCCTTGGCAAATGATCCTCAGGTTGCTATTACTGATCAGAATAATGCTAACGTTGGTAGAGTCAATCCTAACATTGAATTCTATACTCGTTATCAGACACCTACTGTAATTACATTACACAAAACACCTGCTGATGCAATTAACAATGTAAACTCGATTGCATTTGCACCTGGTCAAAATCTCCTAGATTTCAAGATCTATGCTAACAAGCGTCGTTCACCAATGCGCTTCGATCCTGGCTTCACTGATGCTACTGCAACCAATGGTAAGTGGTACATTCAGTGTAAGGATGAAGTAACTAGTTCACAAGATCCTTCTAACAATATCTTCTGGAGAATTGGTCAGAATGATTACTCTGATAGACAGAGATCCACTGACATGTGGTATGAGCGTCTAGAAGATACTCGTGATAAGGATGAAAGAACATACAAGATTCGTATGGTCATTCCTAAGTATCTTGAGAACGCAAGAGATCCTATCAATGGATTTGTTCTTAAGACAAGAACTGATGACACACGTAAGTTAGTACCACAGAAACTCCTACTAAAACCAGTTGTAGGTAGTGTATATCGTGCTAGATTCCAGAATCCACTAGATGCTAGTGAATTGATTGGTGATACAACTGGAACCTATGATCCATACAGAAAGGCAATTGCAGGAAACACACAAGAGTTCAGAGCATTTGCTAAGTTTGCATCTGGTATTCAGGCAACAATTCAATCTGGTCGTGTAGTTACTGATAGTTTAGATGATAACATCAATTATCTAGAATTGACAGTATATGACCATGCTGTTGATACTAAGAACTTCCCTGGCTTAAGAAACGAGACATTTACCACAGTTAAGATTACTGCTCCTCAGGGTGGTAGTTTTGTATCCAGTAAGGTTGATAATCAATCTTCAGATCCTAATGCTATTAGTTTCTCTGGTAATTCCTCTGGTATTGCAAACGTCCATGCATATTACAGTGTAAATGGTGACAACTATCTAATCATCAAGAACATCCGTAATGGTGATCTAGAGTACAGTGAGTATGCTAACACAAGATTCCAACAGGGCAATGTCTTTGCTGACATGCTTGAGGATCAGGACATGGGCAAATCCCTACCTCTGAAGACCCAAATTGCAAAAAATAATCCTGAGTTTTTCTACAAGCAAAACGGCGCTAACGTTTATACTATCACACCAGGTGATCGTATTCAGGATGACGCTGGTGTTGAATACTATGTTGACACTGTTGAAGATGTTGGAATCATTGAAGATACATTCTATATCTTCGGATATGAGACACTAAAACGCAGAATTGCAGGTCAACAGGATGGTGTATACTATCTAACTGCACTTCGTGGTAACATTTCACCATTCCCAACTGGTGCTGGTGTAACTAACAACTTCAAGAAGTTTAAGTTCTCTCAACCAGTCAGCAAACTATATCCTCTGAACTACAGAAACGATCCTCTCTGGTTCAAGAACTCTGGTACTAGTCAGAAGGAGAAAGATTACTATGCTGGATTAATTGATCCACCACAAGCATACTCTGCTGCTGATAACTATATTCATGGTCTTGTCGCAGTTAACGACTTTAAGAACTCTACAACCAGAGAAATGGTTGCAGACCTTACAGAACAACCTGCATTCATTAACAACACATATACCATCCAAGCACAAGATGGTAATGCTGCTGCTGGATCTGAACAGAGATTGATTCCTATTGGTGGTGATGGTAATGTTTCCTTCACAGATCAACGCTATTATGTTGAACTTAGAAGACCATCTATTGCTCGTGCAGGTAACCACACGTTTGAATACCTTGGATTCGGTCCAGGTAACTACTCTACTGGTCTCCCAGCACGTCAGGAAGTAGTCCTAACACCTGATGAGGACTTCTACGCACAAAGTAAGAAACAAGACGCTGGTATCGTCTTCTACACTGGTATCAACTCACAAGGTGACTTGTATATTGGTAACAGAAGAATCAATGCTATTACTGGTGAAGAGACATTCATCGATCAAGCATCTCTACAAGATGATGGAGACGAGGATGATGTACTAGACGGTCTAGTTACCACCTTCGATACACCTGTAACATTCAATAAGAATATCACAGTTGTTGGTGGTGATGGAGAACTAGTCAATACATTTGAATCTCCTATTACTATTGCAGTTCAGGATGCTGATCTAACACAGGCAAGAGATGCACTGATTATTCGTTCTAATGTAACTTCTATTGATCCTGTAACTCAACTAGAGCAAGATGAGGGTCTTGATAGAACTGCATTCACACCTCCAACTAAGGGTGATATCAGAATCAGTAAGAACAAAGTTGCTGCTGCTATCTTCGCATTCAATGCTAGAGGAGATGGTCAAGAGTATCAGTTCTTAACGCATACTGTTAATGGTGTTGCTACTAACATCACTCCTAACCAATCTCCATTGATTGCAGCGGGTGGTTCTAGAATTGATGCAGCACAGTATATCACTTATGGTGGTGTACTACCTGCTCCTGGCGATGTTCTATACAAGGGATCTGAAGTTGGTAAGAATGGATCCGTTTCTTGGATTCTTGCTAACTACTTCGCAACCATTGCTAACAACCAGATCGATAATATCGAGTTTGACGGTACTAACATCGTTAAACTATCGTTTAGAGATTTTGCTAGTGGTGTTGCACTTGAAGTTGGTGCTGACATTGGTATTACTTCTGCTTCTCAGATCAGAATTAAGAACTTCTGGTATGATAATGAACTAAACCTAACATGGAGAGTATTTGCTGCTAAACCTGGCGATCCATTTAACCCAGCAAACAACTACTGTCACTTCCAAGTTATTAAGCAAGTACCACAGGATACTCAGGCATGGGAAGATATTATTTCTAATACTCCTAATGATTCTAATGGAAATCCTGGTACTCCACCAACTATTGAGTTCTCTAACGCTAACTTCAAAGAACTTGGAGTTATTGGTGCTGAAGCACTTAGAACTGAAACCGAGAGTATTGGTGAGTATAAGTTAGGTATCAACACTGTTGCTCGTGCTCCACATAGTGCATACACAAATGCATGGGTTGATAACCTTACAACTGATCCTCGTGCAAACCTCGATGTTGTTGGTAACGCATTCATCAGTGGTAGAGTTACAGGTGACTTCTTAGATCACACTAACTTCGCTGATCGTGATAAGACAGCAATTGATAACGCACTATTGATTGGTGGTGATAGTTCTGCTCCTAATGATGAGGCAGTTCTACGTGTTGCTACTACAAACGGTGGTCGTGTTGGTATCAACGTACCTAACTCTGAACTTGATAGAGCACTGGTTGTTGATGGTACATCTAGATATACTGATGATGCTCGCTTTGAGCATGACATCGAAGTCAATGGTGATGACGGTGTAATTGCTGAGATCAGAACTTCTCAGACATCTGGTACATTTAACCTTGTAACTGACGCCACATTTGTTGGTACATTAAATCTTGCTGGTGCTGCTGGAACCTTAAACATTGGTTCTACTACAACACTAACTCAGACACTAAACCTAGTTAATACTTGTGTTGGTGACCAGTTCATCAATATTGGTACTTCTTCTGCACACAGTAACATCTTCTTAGGTACTGTTCCTGAGAACGTTACTACAAATATCTCTAAGGTAGAGATTGGTGGTGCATATACTAACACTAACGAAGACCTATCTTACACTAAAGTTAAGACCAGAAACTTCAGAGTTGATGGTGATATGTGGCTTGGATTCCGTAGAGGAATTGGTGATGATGTATCACTGAAGTCACAGGCATCACAGGTTGATTTCTTCTCTAACACTGGTGGTCCTTCTATTCTCAACTTTGCAACTAATGCATCTGAGATTAACATCGCAGGTCAGGGTGGTACAACTACAATCAATAACCAACTAAAAGTTATTGCATCTGCACAGTTTGATAGTAATATCACACTATGTGGTGGTGTTGCTTCCTTCTCCTTCAATGGTGCTAGAGGACAACTTGGTTCTACGATTTCTGCTCATGATGATGGTATTATCAGTGATACTTTATTCGATAAGAATATTGATATCTTGAATGTTATCGTTAAAACTCCTAGTGAAGAAGGATATAACGAAGTTGATACCGCAGGTAGCGGAGATTGGGGTGGTGCTGCATATCAAAATGCAATCACTAATATTGGTGGAACACCTGTTGTTGAACCACAGACACTTGGTGCTCTAACTGGTGATGAGTATTATCTACCACTTCTAAATTCACCAGTCAAAGCAAATGGTGATCCATACTTCTCCACTAACGATTATCTCTTAATTGATAGTCCTGTTAATGGTGCTAGTGAGCATCCAGAACTTGTACAGATTGTTGAACTATCAAGAATTAATGTAGCACCTTACTATGTTAAGGTCAAGCGTCAACCTATTGGTACATTCACTACAGTTCTTACTAATCACCCAGATAGAACTGAGATTTACAGAGTAAATGTTCAGTTTGATGCCACATGGACAGAACAGGCACTTGATAACAATGGTCCTAATGATAATGTATACCTTGCTGAGTTTGGTGGTGTTCTAACTTCTAATGATTATGTTGTTATTGGTCGTGATGATGGCGTACCTGCAGGTGATGGTATTGATGACTTTGGTGAAGTAATCAAGGTTATTACTCCACTATCTGCTGAAGTTCAGAAGTTTAGAATTTCTGGCGATTGTTCTAATCCTGATGCTGATGTATTCGTTGTTGATTCTACAACAGGTGATACTTACATTGGTGGTGACGTTACTGTTGAAGGTCAACTCAATCTTGCTGGTGGTTGTGGAACTATTAGCAGAGGAACAATCACTGGTAACTTAACACCACTCACTGATGATGTTGTAACCAGATATATTACTGGAGTTAATGCTACTGACATTGCTAAGGTTAAAGTTGGTGATACTGTCAAGTTCACTAATGCTGTTAACGCTACAATGTTTGGTGATACTAGAATTGAGGAGATTGATGCTACTCAAATCTTACTAACCAAACCAATTGTTCTTAATGCTGGACTAACTAACGTTGTCTTCACAGTTGTTAAGAACGAAGAGTTTATCATCCAGAATGGTAACGATCAAAACACTCTATACTTCGATACATGTGCTGCTACACTAGAGGTTGGTAATCAGTTTAGAAGATTAGATATCTCTAGAGTTCTTCCTTCTACTGAAGCTATTGCAACTACAACTGCAAGATATAGTGGTAATGAATCTGATATTAGAATTTACTCTTATTGGGTAGATCCACAGGTCATTAACCCTAATGGTCCTAACACGACTCTATCTGCAGTTGCTGCTACTGGAGCTATTGCTGGTTCTGTTTATCTAACATGTAACGCTATTGGTGAAGGAACTGGTAGATTTGAAGAAGGTGACTTAATCTTAGTCGGTAACCTTGCTGATATTGCTAGCGGTGGTATTTCTGGTAATGAATTTGAAATCATGGAAGTTGCTGCAGTTGATGTAGCAGGTAAGGTTCTAAGATGTCTACCAGCTAAGGAAGGAACAACTGCTAATGCATTAACAGATTATCAACCTAGCACAACATCTGTACAGAGAATCCTCAGACACCCTGAATCATCTAACCTCATTGATATTGAGACAAGACAGCGTAATAACACTGACTTCTGCTCTATTATCATTGATAATGGTAGAATTGCACAAACCAAGTTTGATTATCTAAACTGGTTCCGCTTCTATGATAAGGCAAATAATTCTAACGAACTATTCTTTGTCAATGGTGGACTACTAGGTAAGGTTCATACACCTACTGGAATGGATGAAACCATTCAAGATGGTACTATCACACACAGAAATGGTGATCTAATCCTTAATAAGGACTTAACCATGTATGGCGGTACAGTTACCGTCAAGGATTCTGTTGGTAAGACCAATATCCTACAGGTTGTTAATGATGATGGTCACGCAGATCACTCTGGTTCTATCTACTTTGACGCTGGTGTCATTGGTAGAGGTGATATCAAACTATACTCTTCCTTCGGTCCAGAAGAAGTTCTAACTGTTGGAAATGAAGTAACATTCCAAGTTGATATCTATGGTGATGCTAAGATCAGTAATTCCTTACAAATTGTTGGCAAGGCAACTGAAACACCATCTAAGACAGCACAATTCCAGTTAAATAACTTAGGAACCAATGGTGCTGATGACTTCATCATCAATAGAGATAATTCTATTGACTCATTTGGTATCACTAACTTCTACACCAGCACTGGTGGTAGACATGCACGTTACATTTCCTCTGGATCTGACGCTGCTGATCTAAATCTAGAAGCTAACATCACATACTTCGCTAATGTAAGTGATCAAACTAACTTGATCTGTTACTTACCTGAAAATCCACAGACAGGAGATGAAGTAAGATTCGTTGAAGTTGGTGGTAACCTAGGTTATGATACAATGCTAATTGTTAGAGCACTAACTCCAAATACTAAGGTACAAGGAGATGCTGGAGGAACTACAATTGGATTAGGTGGAACAACTCCTTACAATTCTGGTGAACTGGTAGTACAAACAGCAAATGCTGGATTTACTCTGGTTTACTTAGGAGGAACAGATTCACAGGGCACCATCGTTTCTTCTTCCGTACAAGGATGGTGGTTAAGAGAGGTCTAATTAATGGCATTCTATAATAGAGTTAAAGCAAGTAAAATCGCCCCGATAGGTACTATCATACCTTGGACGGGCGGTACTGGTCAAGGCAATCGTGCTGAAGATGTTCCTAAAGGTTGGATTATCTGTAGTTTAGGTAATGCTGTATTGAAAGCTGCTGATTATCCTCTCTTGGCAGCAACATTAGGGAACCAGTATGGACCATTCCCAGAAGATGGTTCTAGTTTTGAACTAGGAGTTAATTTTGGATTGGTTAATAATTTTCCATATAATGGAGATTCAGCACTAGGACATGTTGATCAGTTTGGACTACCAAACTTAAATCAATTAGCACTGGTTGATATTGAGGGATCTAGAATTGCATCTACTGATCTCTTACATATTGGACAGTATATTGGTCGTAATGGTCCTGATGCTACACAACCACCTATCTTATTAGAATCAGATGTAGATATCACATTCACAATGGAACCATCTTCTACCCTAGCAGGTAGAATTACTGGTATCACAATGGATGAACCAATCTACTTTGACACAATTTATACTATTCCTAGAAAACTAGGTATTGAACATATTCCAGAACATGGTCATAGACCAGCTAGTGCTTCTGATTTTGATCAATTCTGGTCTGCATCTGCTGCTGGTAATGGTGTTATGGAATTCTTACCAGGTAGTGGATTAAAAGACGATAGTAAATATCTTTCTATTGCTCCTATTGGACACAAGAGTAATAATAGTGAGGCACATAGATTTAGACCAGGTACAAGAGATATTACATGGTTTGATGCAAATGATGGTGGTATGTCCATGGTTGATGGATCCATCAGACAGTTTGTTGATCCTACATTAGAATTGATTCCTGCTGTTCCAGATAATGATAGATCTATTGAAGAGAGACCATATATTTCTTTCAGAAGTTGGTCTGCATCAAGTGATACACAGTTTGGATATCAGGATGACAATCGTGCTATGCCAGACATCCAAACACAAGCACACGTTCAGGCATTTCCACCAGGTGGATATTATAACTCTGCTAGAAACTATTATGCTTCTACTGATATTCCCGTGTTTCACAGGGGTGGTTTAATGCCAGAAGCAAATATTGAAGATACTAGTTATGATGCTGGTGGTGGTGAGCAACAACCGATAAATAGTGCTGTAACAGATACCTATACTACAACACTAAATCATCCAGGTGAAAGATGGTCAGATGATGCATTGAAGTCACATAATCATGATGCAATGGAAGTAACTATGTCTAGAGGTAGTCTTTCTATTCCATCTACGATTCTAGTTAATGATATTTCCACTGGTACAACTGCACCATTATCTGTAGACACAGCATTGAGTGTTCAAATTAATAATAACACTCCTTCGTTAACTATGCTATACATTATCAGAGCTTTCTAAGATGCCAGCATTTTATAATAAAGAAAAATCTAAGCATGGGACGATGACGGGATCGATCATTTCGTTTCCAATTCAGTTATCCGAGGATGATCCTAAAGGCACCTCTAATTTAGAGTTAGTTCCTGCAGGGTATCTTAGATGTGATGGTAGAATATTATTTGCTGTAGAATATCCAGAACTAGCAGCAGTGTTAGGCACTGGTAATGGTACTAGGTTTTTGAAAGAAGGTCAGGCAATTAGTGATAATCAATTTCAGTTGCCAGATTTAAGAAACAAACATATTAGAGCTACAACTTCTTCTAACATTGGACAATATAATAATCTTATTGTTCAGGATCAAAACAATGAGGATGTTTTTAAATCTGGTATTGGATTGGATGTTGTTCAGAACATTGAGAGTCCATACTTCCTAACATATACTGGTGACTTTTATATTCCTCCACAAACTGTTGATTTGAGAGGAGAACCAAGATTTACAGTTGACACTGGTGTATACACATCTAGTATTGAAGTACCTGCAAATGCATTCCAACCACACATGCACAGGTCATCAACATTTAGAGCGAGACAAAAAGATAGAAATGGAAACTTTTTTGGTGCTAGACAAAGAAACCATGAGAGAACAAGATCTTCACTGAACGTATGTCAGTGGTGGGAGAATACAGCACAACCATTATGTTATTATCAGTGGTCTAACTTATCTGTAAACGGAAACTCAGGATATCAGGATAAGACACTGATTGGATCTACTGATTATGAATACTATGGTGCATGTTTCACTGGTTGTTTAGGATTTACATCTGCTAACTTCTGCTTATGGCCACAGGATGGAGATTTCTGTCCTGAAGTTAATAATACAGATTTTGACTTTAGAAAAGAAACTACTGGTGATCCTGGTCCATGTAATAGTGGTGATCTTTCTACGGGTGATGATGTTACTCTAGGTAATATCACATACGAACCAGAATTATATCAGAACTGTGATTGTAGAACAATTCTTGGTATTTGTTTTGGTGGATATAATGGTCAAACTAGTCAGGGAATCGATTCAGATGATTTGACTAACTTTGGTCCTGATTTTAATGATGATAGCACAGCACTACCATTTACATCTGTGGATGAAGAATCATACACAACTATGTCATCTGGTGTGGCTAACATTACTACTACAACAGGTGAATTTGGTTCTGATGGTGTTCACAGACATAGATTAGATTTTGAATCTGATGAACCACATACTTTTCAAATGAAAACAAGAGCAGCATTTGCTCGTGCTGATAGTGGACTAACATCTAGGATTACTATCACAAAGAATAATGAACCAAAGGCAGATAAATACATTCAGCCATACATTGTAACCGAGTATCTAATTAAAGTCTGACATGGCACAATACAGGAATCCATACGCTAATTTCTACACTGATAAGACAGGATCCTATATGTCCATAGGAGGCATTGTACCTGTTTTAGTTGATAGTTATTCAACAGATACTGGTGGTTCAAACACAGGTGAGGGTAGTGCAGGAGAGACCATGCACTATGCTTATCGCAATTGCATGTACTGTGATGGAGCACAGTATGAGATTAAAGATTATCCTTTATTATATGAGAAGATTGGTAATAACTATGTTACCTTAACTTCTGAAAGAATTCAAAATAATGCTATCAGATCAAGTGTATCAGGAGATCCTGGTACAGTATACAGAACATTTGTTGATGGTAGTAATGTATTCGTAGAAATTTATGCACAACCAATAGCAGGAACTAATAGCTATGAGAGAGTAATTCCTAACAATGCTAGTTTAACATTTGATGCTCTTGGTGACTATCCTACTGCTAATGGACAGGTAAACGAAGCCAAGGCATATAGATTAGAATATTCTGATTCATATCAGTCATCTGCTGCTATTGTTGGCACCCATGTTTACAGGATGCTTCTTAACTATGATCCTAGTAATCTTGGTGGTGGTGGAGGAACACCAGGTGGTACAGTTAGTTGGAACTTAACATCAACGTCTTTAATTAATACTAACGCTGGTCCTATTCTACCATTAGTTAACTATGGTACAATTCCTGCAGTTGATCCTGGTACATTCGATCCTCTAACTGGAACAGGTTATCCAACAGGATACACTCAGTATCCAACTGCAGATAATGATACTATAGCTATTTCTTGGGCAAACTTATCTGGTATGCCTACAGGATTCTCTGTTGACACATATGAATTAGTATTAGAAGATTTATCTATTACTGAATTTAAACACTGGCACATTCAAAATATTCCAAGCACAGTAAATGGATTAACTGTTAACCAAGCAATTCCAGCAGGAGCAACATTACTTCAAAATAGTGTTGAAGCTACATCTTTAGGTTCTGCTCCTGATTGGGTTAATAATGGTTATTCAGGACCACAACCACCATCAGGAGAAAAGCATACTTACAGATTACATGTCAAAGCAATTCTAACAGATGCTCAGGAATTAGTAACTCACATTGATTTCACTGCTGGTAGTGGTGGTTTAATTCCTAACTTTAATAGACCACCAATATTCACTGATAACTTTGTTGTTACTGGTGATGATGATGGTGTTGTTGGAACAGATTTAAATGTAGTTATTGGTAACTTAGCAAACCAACCAACTATCAAAATCAGAAAGGCATTTGATATGAGAGATTTGCCTTATGTGATTGGTAAGTTTAGAGTACCTGATTACAGAGAAAGAAAATTAATTGGTTATGGTGAAGGTGTAAATGGTTCTGGAACTCCTCTAGTTGGTGATGCTGTCACTATTAAAGTTGGTGATACTGGAGGTCAGTGGTATATTGGCACAGATGTTATTGAAGATCCAGCTGAATTCTATCAAATCAGTGATGTATTAACAACAGGGTATGGTGATGTTGAGACACTGGTACAACCATTCCTGATTGGTGAGAAAAAGTATACAGTTGGTCCTATTCAAGATTATATCTTTGCAAGACCATCAGTACACTCACACCAACTCCTTCATAGTGAACCAGATGATGCAACATTTGCTAATGTTCCTGGTGCTGACGTATTTACTACTGGATATAATAGAATTCGTGGTTATATTAATAACTTTATTCCTAATGGTCTTAGTGAAACAAAAGGACACTCACATGGTTTATTAGGATATAGACCATTAAGTCCTAGAACTGCAACATATGGAAACGTTGATGGTATTGGTTTAAGAGAACCAACTAACGCTGTTGATGACACGTTGGTTGATGTCAATGATGCATCACTAACTTGGAATTTAAGTGGAACTGCATTTATTAACTGGGGAACTGGTTTTGGTGAGGGTGGTGGATTTGCTTCACCAGGTAGTGGTACACAATACCTTGCTTTTGGTACGCCAGGTTCTATCACATTCAACACTTTCCAAGCAACCAGACAAGCAGCACTAACTATTGCTGCTCAAGATTATTCAACATTCTATGTTCTAGCAAAAGGTGGCAATGATAGTAATGGTGGTGAAAGAGTTAATGACTCTGGTGATAATTTAAGAATTAGATTCCGTTCACCAAATGTTAATGGTAACAGTCCCACAGCATGGGAAGAGTTGATGGAATCTGCTGGTACATATAATACAAATAATGGTACTACTGGATTTGCTGCATATGATAACTCATACGCTGTATGGAAGAACAGAGAAGTTACTATTCCAACAGCATATAGAACTGCAGCTGCTCAACCTATCACGATTGAGATGATACAAACTCCAGACACTAAAGTTTCTGGTAGTGATCCTCGTGGTGAATATATTGGTGCAGGTAATAGTACAGAAAACTTAACTGGTATTGCAGGAGATCCACCAGGTGCTAACTTTGCTCCTAATGGTCATGATACTTTTGGTATTGCAAAGATTGGTTTACGTAATGGTTCAGGTGGAGCATGGGATGGATGTTATAACTACAAGATTACTGAAGCAGGAGCTATTCCATTCAGTACAGCATCTGCAGATGGATCACAAATAACAGTTGTATTCCCTGGTACACATAATTTTGCTATTGGTAATAATGTTGTTATCTCCAACGCATCAGGTGGATTGAATGGTACATATGAAATCATTACTGATGGTTTTAGTGCATCATCATTCAAAGCAAATACAACTAAGAATGGATCTAGTTCTGCTGGTACAGTACGACTTGCTTCTGGATACTTCCAAGAGTTTCCTGTCACTCCTACACCAAAAGTTTGGGTTGTTGATAATAACACCAGCATTGGTGGTAAAGAAATTATTGTTATTGAACCAGGTGTAGGTGAATTAAGAATTGATGAAACCATTGACAGTGGTACAGCAAACATTGCTGCATCTGAAGGTGGTGATAACATCACATCATACATCATTGAAATGGCAGGTGGTGGTGGAGGTGGTGCAGGATCCACTGGAAATGGTGGAAATGGTGGCACAACATCGGTCACGTTAACAGTTGATGGTACACCATATACTATTACAGCGAATGGTGGTAATGGAGGAACCTCTGGTAATGGTGGAGGTGCAGGTGGTTCTGGCGGACAATATTCAATTCCTGCTGCATTATTTGCTGATCCAAGATTCTCATTTGAAACCTCAGTTAATGGTGCTGGTGGTACAAGTGGTGGATCTGCTAATGGTGCTAGCCCAGCAGGTGGTGGCGGTAATGTTTTTGGAGATCGTGGAGTTGGTGGTAATGGTGGATTTAATACATTCACTACCAATGGATCTTATAGTACATCATCTAGTAATAATGGTAGTTTTAATACTAGTTCAGTTCCAGGTATGCCTGCAGGTGGAACTGTAACTAGCGTTAGTTTCGATATCTCTGGTGGTGCAGGTGGTAATGGTCCACCAAATGGTCAGGCAGGTTGTAGTACAGTTGGTGGTACAGGATCGCCAGGTAGAAGAGTTACTGGTGTAATTTCTGGTAGTCCTGGTAATATTGAATGGATTATTGGTAGAAAAGGTGGACAAGGTGTTAACCAACAATCTGGATCTGTTGGTGAACCTGCTGCTGCAGGTGGTGGCGGTGCTGCTAATGGTGGTGGATCTGGTACTGGTGCATGGGGTAACGGTGGATCTGGTGGAGGTGGCGGTGGTGCCACACGTCTATCAATTAATACTGGTAATGTAGCTGGCGCTGGTGGCGGCGGTGGCGGTGGCGGTACTGGTGGTGGAGACAATAATGGTTCTGCACCAGGTGGTACTGTTGACCCATGTTGGACTGGTGGATCTGGATTAGGTCCATCTTCAGGATTATTTGTTGGCAATCCAATTGCATTTAATGGTGGTGGACAAGGTGGATCCAAAGGTTGTACCTCTGGCGGTGGCGGAGGAGGCGGCGGTGGTTGCGGTCCCTCTGGTGGTGGTGGAGGTGGCGCAGGTGGTGCCGCTGGTGCTGGTCACGTTAACACTGGATCTGGATCTGGTGGTAATGCTGGTAGATCTGCTGTCAACAGTTCTATTGTTACATCATATTCTGAATCTAATGGATCTACTGGAGATGGATATGTATCATTAACTGTAAACTATCAATCTACAGGTAATAATCCATCTGGTGGTGGCGGTGGTGCTGGCGCTGGTTTGACAATTTCTATTCAACCACAAACTACAGATGATGACATTACAACTGCATTTGCTGTTTCTGTAGGTGGCGGTGGTAATGGTGGATCAGGTGGTGGTAATAATGGATCAGGTGGTAGAGTTAATATTCGTTGTTTTGGACAATTACCTGGCGAAGATAATGTTGTAGGTATCACAGATCCTGGTGGTAGATACTGGGATGTTCCTGGTTTCCCTCAAACAGGATATATTATTAGTGGTAATCCTACTAACAGTGACATCTGGCATTCTGCTTCTGATGGTGTAAATGTTGTTGGTTCAACTGGTGATAACTTCCCACTAGCAAGTAATATTACAAACAGTTTATCAAATAGAAATATCAGATTCAGTGGTTCTGGTAGTAGATTCCTTCAGATTGGTCCTCTTAATTTAACAAACGCAGACCAAATCACAATGGGTATTATTAAAGGTAATGGTTCTAATGGTGGTGATACACCAGAAGAGGCATTAGTTGTATACTTCAAAACTAGTTTAGAATCTACATCAGAGACACCATTACAAGCAATTGCACAACCAGGAAATATATCTGCATCTGGATGGGTTAACTATTCTATTCCTCTAGATGAAGAGAGTGCTGCAAGAGCTAACGGTGTATATTTGGTTGTTAGACAAACAAGACCAGCAGCATCTGGTGATAATGATGATCCTTCTGAAGGAGATAGCAATGATAACTGGGGTATTGGATTATTTGGTCTAAGATATGCCACATTCATTGATAGAGTATTCGTTCCAACATTAAATGCAACGTTGCCTGGTAATGAAGGAACGTGTGGTCCTGATGATGGTGTTAATGAAGTTCGTAGAGTTGTTAGTGCTGGTGCATCAAACATCAGATTTACTGATGGTACATTGAACTTATCAACATCAACTCCAGTGTCTGTTCTTGGAACTGCACGAGTACAGGAAACTCTACCATTAGTAACCAAGTATCATAGGGCAAAGTACCTGATCAAGGCATTATAAGATAAATAACACATAAAGAACTGAAATACTAATGGCGTCTTCTAGCACTGCACAATTAGTTTTTAACGCTTTTGATAGGGTTATCACCTATCAGGGAGTTACAAAACAATTAAATGATGATTTCTGGGATACCCAGATCTCTCCAATTATCAGACCCCTATGGGATTCTGATAAGGATCGACTTGAGTTGTTTGTGTATCGTGAAGATGGTACTTGTTTGATTCAAAGATCTAAGTATAGAAGAGATCATAGAACAAAGACAAGTAAATGGGTATCATATGAATTCGATCCTAATGGTATCGAAGAGTATAGTTCTTCTAATCTGTATGACAAACTAAGAGAGAAGTTCTTTGAATTTAAGGACATTTCTGAAGCAGAGTATGAGAAGGCAGTTCGTAGAAAGATTGAAGAAGCAAATATCCTCAGTTGGGATAAAGTTCTATTGGTAAGAATGTTCTTGTTAGGTGATTGTGATTGGACACAGTTAGGAGATAATGGACTGACTGATGAGAAGAAAGCATTGTGGTTAGCATATAGAGCATGGATTAGAGACAATCCTAGAACAAATGCACAGAAACAAGATGCTGAGACAGCATACGATGTTATCTTCCCTATCACACCAGATGAATATCTAAAAAGAAAAGCAACTGGTTTAGATGAGAGCACTGTAGCTAGATATGGTCAGCAAGGTAATGATAAAGATTATCTTGACAGTGACTTCCACTTCTGGAAACTATCAGCTAACTCTCTATCATACTTCGCTCAAAAGATGAGTGTTTACTTAGTTCTATCAACTATCACCAGAGATACAGGTGAAGGTAAGTTTGGTAGAATTGACGTTAACAAATATAGAGAGAGAATTAACTCTTATGCTAGTGAGGAAGAGAGAAAGAGATTGAATGGTGCTCAGTATAATGATGGTGAAATGATCACCAGTGAAACTGTAGAAGAGAAAGGTGAAGCATGGTTGGATGACCTTATTTCTAGAATTGAAGCAGGAGAAGTATAATGTTAGTATCAATGAATGCTCAGCGATTATATGAAGTGATTCATTATTTCGCTAAGGAAAAGAATAAGCATATCTTAGTCATCGATACATCTACATGGATGGCATTGGATGATACAAAGAAAGCTACTGTTAGAACATACTATGAGGATTTCTTACCTATCGATGAGATTGGAGAAATCTTTGCTGAGAGATATACATTCTATGAATTCAATGATCAATCATCTGCTATTGATACTGCAAACGAGTGGTTCCCACTATCAACACAGTTAGATGATCAGGATTATTTCATCGAATGTTACGTAATCAATCCATCAGGTGCTATGCCTTATGGTAACAAAGTACCCGCAAAACCTGAATAGTGTGTTAGAATAGTTCTAACCGCCATTCATCATGAAAGTACCTACACAAGCAGAACTAACCCACATGCAGTTACAGGCAATGCTCAGAGAGCATTCGATTCCTGAATCTGAACTGATGTATTGTGGTGAACGTGAGTATACTACAGAATATGCTGCACATCCAGAGTATCATGGACAGATGATGCACTGGTACATTGTAGGTGGTGAGCACGAGGTGCCAGTATGCGACATTGCATCGGTTGACCGTGTTGATGATGAATCATAAAGACATTGTGAAGAAATCACAATACCCCTTGCAATGCCCACACCAATCGCATAAAATAACGGAGTCAGATCAAAAACCATGGACTGGAACAGCACCACGAAACAAGAGAAACGTAAAGATGCCTTCTACATTTTCTATGAAAGTGTACTAAAACCAGACCATCAACTTCGTCAAGATGCACATGATCAGCAATGTTATCATGAACTCCTAGAATGGCGTGGCGAAATCATTGCTTATCTTGATAAACGTAGGAATGAGGAAATGACTTAATGACTTCGCCAAAACATTTCATGGACAATCGACCAATTCTCACTAATGAAAACTATGTGCCAGAGGAAGAGTACGCTAAGCAGCGTAAATGCCGTATGCAAGACGCTATCGACGATTACCTCCAAGATGAGAGAGTCGCGCCTCGAAGAATATATGAGGAGATGCTATCTTGCGTCGATGATGTGATACAATATCATCAGCAATGTCTAGATCGTGCGAATGACCTCAAACATCTCATGATGGGTCATCGCCTTCTAGATGATATGCAAGAATTGTCTGAAAAATGGCATTACGACAAAATCCCATCCCGATACTGACATGACTGAAGAAGATTTTAGGCAGGCAATCAATAACATATTGATGATGCAAAACAACAACGATCAGAACTTCCAGATCTTGCAAGCGCAAATTGACAACTTGCAGAAACAGTTGACTGATCTTAATGATCTTAAGGAGATGTTCCGTCTCCCTAAACCAGAAAACAAGGATCGCAAAGCATTCGATGAAGTCGATTGATGATTTTGAATTACTGCAACCCGTTGAATACGATGGTATCAAGGGTTACATCTCTTTCATCTGTGAAGAATATCTAACGATATGCTTCATTGATCAACCTCTTCCCACTAGTGCAAACTCTAGATGGGGAAGACACTATGTTAACATTTTAGTATACCCTGCATTTTGGAATGAAATACGCTGTCGTCTGGATGAAGAAGAAAAAGAAGGGATCCATGTCCCGCCAACAAGCGACCTTCTACAATTTGGAAGATGCCGCTCTGTGGGAACAGCACATAAACAAAACGGTACACGCAAAAACTAACATCATCCCGATCTTTGGTGACAGTTGACGGTCTGTCCACTCCGCGCACACAGCGCACCCATTTGCCCTATACTACAGAAGTCGTCAAGGGAACACCCCATGCAACTCACAACTAACGTCTGCACAGTCGATTTCTTTCCTGAAGCATTCATTGCTGATGAAGGCGTGAAGCGTTTCCAGAAGCGTGTCACATGGAATGCTAACGGTCTCAAGTCCTACAGCACTGTGACCATGAGCACAGCACGTAACGAGTGGGAATCTCGTATTTCTAATGGTGCTGAAGTCACTGGTTACCACGTAGAGCAAATGCCACGATCCGAATACGCCCCTATGGCATGCTGATTGGTGTCCAGAGGGGTCTGTAACCCCTCTTAAGACACTATGACAATAAAATACACTGATGTGCCACTGACGACCTCTCAGATCCGATTTATGTTGGATACTATGATGGGTTGTCCTGCACGTTATACTAAACAATATTCTGCACATTATAATACTGATGCTGCAGAACTGTACAATCACCTTCTATCCCAACTGAACAATGATCACTCAAGATGACCGCAACTTTGTCAACATGTTGTTTGACAAAATGATTAAGCACACTGATATGGAAGAAATGGATATGAGTGATGATGACACTGCTGGTATGATGGCACTGGAACTGAAAGCAGCAGAACTGGAGGTGACAGTTGACGAACTGACCCGTATGATGGGTTTGCCGTCCTAGAGACGCTATACTATGTTCATACCAAGCAAGGGAACCACCCATGGCAACCACCACCGTCAAGCACTCCTTCTACAAAATCGAGATTGACACCGTGGATGCTCCGCAGCACCCCATCGTTTACTTCCGCAAGGAAGGCAAATGCACCACTGCTAAGGGCATGGATCGTCAGCACAACCGCATCGTGAACGAGACCGTTGATGCATGGCGTCCATTCTCCCAGCAAATCCGTCGCTACACAATCTCTCGTGTGCCAGCTGACGTAGTG
>Ga0160423_10001638_pt1 | contig 18737 bp, 37 predicted proteins | sample CRUFie14St8metaG_FD_108191 | JGI IMG/M metagenome (GOLD analysis project Ga0160423, IMG submission 108191) | Marine microbial communities from the Costa Rica Dome - CRUD Field 142mm St8 metaG | ecosystem: Environmental > Aquatic > Marine > Oceanic > Photic zone | place: Costa Rica: the Eastern... | reverse complement strand
GCTATGTGTGCTAGTTATACTGCCGAACCAGCTGCAATTGCAATTTGTACCTTAGGTGGTGCATTTTTAGGTGCTGAACTTATGCATAAATCAGATTATGATGTACACAATGCAGTATTTGTTGACCACTTAGACAATGGTCCTGCCGGTTCATCTTATACAAACTGGTTTAATTCTCAAACAGGCAATTCTGGTATTATTAAAACAACTAGGTCTTATACAGTAGGTCCTATAAAATGTAAAGATTATGATGCTACGATTGATATTGAGAATAGATGGCCACTAGTAGGTATCGGTGGTTTAAAAAGAGAAGTAGTACACGGAACGGCATGTCAGATGCCAGATGGAAGGTGGGTAGAAAAACCATGATGGATCCAGATAGAGATTATAGAAGATATATGGTATGGACATTTGTTCTTATTTTGTTCTTAATCGTTTCCAAGCTTGCCATTGCTGGCGAAAAAGTGTATTATAATGATATTAAGACTTTGAAACCTGGTGAAGTTGATGACCAGTATTGTTATGTTAAGATAGTAATTACAGAGAAAGATGATGTTGTTACTAAAGAAGAAATTTTGGAGTGTGCAGACGGCCGTAAAAGATTTGATAGTCCTGGTTATTGGGAGATGTTTGCTCAATTCTATTACAGAGATGTCAACACACCAGAATATTGCAGGTCTTATTCAAGACCTGGCCATGCTTTTAAGTCGTTCGGAAAAGTGTGCATGAACAAGAACGGTGAATGGGAGGTAAAATAATGATTAGAAATTTAATTATTATTGCTCTAGTAGTTTTTATATTTACTAAGACGGATGTTAGTGGTGCAGATATTATTAATGTAGCACAATCCACGCTTGACAAATTGCAAGAACTACTGTATATTATGAAGGAGAAAGTGTAATATGAACAAATATGTGAAAACAATTGGTCTAGTAAGTATGATTGCTCTTATGAGTGCATGTTCTAGTACCAGTTACAAAATCAAGAAAGAAAGTAGTAATCAATTGACTACTGTTCCGTCTTGGTACATGGCAAATATCAATGATACAGACGCTTGTGACTTATCTACAAACTTGATTGGTCAAGTTAAGAAAGAAGATAAGAATAAACAATGTATCTATGGTGTTGCTACATCTGTATCGCCAGACCTACAACTTGCTATTGAAAAGGCAAAGATGTATGCTAAGTCTGAGATGGCAGATATAATTATGGGTAAAATGAACAAACAATCAAAACAATTTATTACTGAGTTAGGTAAAACAGAAACTAAAACAGTTGTAAGTGAAGTTGAGAGTGTTCTAGTGAATGTAATCAAAGATACACCAGTGAGAGGATATGAAATCTTTGCTCAAGATGTAACCCTTACAGATAAAGGTTATTACAGAGCATGGGTTGGTTTAAGATTGCCTCTTGGTGAGTACAATAAAATGTACAACTACAATATTGAACAGGCTACAGATGCTTTTAATTTAAAAGAAAAAGCAAAAGTCGCTTTCAAGAAAGTGTTAGAAAATGGAAACAATGACAATCCAGATATACAGTAAACCAAACTGTACATATTGCGATAAAGCAAAGTCTTTAGTAAAGAAACTTGGTATGACATACGAAGAAAAGATTTTTGGTAAAGACTTTAAAACACCAGAAGAACTGTATGAGGCAGTAGGTAAACAAGTACGAACCATGCCACAGATTAAGATTGATGGTGAATTAATTGGTGGTTATAATCAGTTAGTAGAATATTTTACTGAAAAAGGCCTTGTAAATTTTAAAGGCGAACTAACGAATGGATGATGACAAGAATAATATTGTTTTGTTCCCAACGAACAGAATAGTAAATAAACCAAAAGATGTTGACCCTAAAGTACATCAAAAAATTGTTGATGAACAAACAAAAGAGTTTGTTGAGGGTACAGTAGATGATATTGCTTATATGTTATTAGATAAATTTATAGCTGCCGGTGTAAAAACTAAAGAAGATAACTTCACACAAGACCTTGCTTTAGTTATAGATGCTATTAGAGGTCTACTTTATAGAGACTTTAAGAAGTACCACCCAGCACAGGCTTTATCAGACAAAATGGTCAATGTGAAAATTAGTCGTAATGGCAACAAGTCAGCTAGATTAGACTATTCACAAGTGTTAGATGTAAAACATAAACCACATAAACCATTGTCAAGAGACATAGAGGACGAGGTCAGAGATTTGTCAGATATGGATGATATATCTTTTACGCCAGATTTCGACATAGACCCCGACAATGATAATAAATGAATTCAGACTATCAGACTATTATAATACGCTCTGCTAGTCGAATAGTTGGTGAACTTAAAACACATTTGAAAGGAGGCCTTTATGGTCAATTATATAATGAACATGTTTAATCAAAAAGGAGAAAACAACATGGCAAGAGCTAAAATGTCTAAAACAGAAAAGGTAAGAAACCTTTTCTCTAAAGGTCAATCTGTTACTTGGAAAACTCTAAGAAGCAAATTTGACTTAACTTCACCAGCTGCAATGGTTGGTAAATTGAGAAATGAAGGTATGATGATTTATGAAAATAGAACATCTGCTGGTGTTTCTTACAGAGTTGGTACACCATCAAAAGCGATTATCGCTGCTGGTCAATCCGCTCTATTCGGTAAACAAGGTTACGCTTCAGCGTAAATCTAAATATTGGGGAGGCCGACCGAAGGCGGCCTCCTCACACTCCTTGACGGATAAATAATATTACTGAACTGACTAAGGAGAAATTATGGTTACACAGAATCCAAATTTAATGTCAAAAGAAGCCATGCAGGCTATGACAAATACATCAGGAAGTGGTGAAGAATTGCTTTCTGAAATTCTACAAAAAGTTAATAACGCAAAAGATAAACCCAAAAAGATTGCTGTATTGCGAGACAACGATAGTCCAGCATTACGAATGTTATGTAAAGGTGCTTTTGACCCTAATATCAAATGGGCATTACCGAGTGGTACACCACCTTTTATAGCAAATGAGGCTCCGAAAGGAACTGAACACTCTCTATTGAAAAATGAAAGTAAAAGATTGTGGCATTTTGTTGACGGTGCAGATAATGACACCACAAAAACCCAAAAAGAAACTATGTTTATTCAAATGTTAGAGGGTCTTCACAAAGAAGAAGCAGATTTGTTAATCAATGTAAAAGATAAGAAGTTAAATAAGGTTTACAAAGGTTTGACAGCGGCTGCCGTTCAAGAGGCTTTTGGTTGGGACGATAATTTCATGCAAAAAGAGAACAATTAGAGAACATTAGGTGTGGCGTATATGTCGCACCTCTCTAAATTGTTGAATTTACTTGCTAATTAAATCAAAAAAAAATCAAAAAAGTGCTTGCCTTGGTGGTGTTTATAGTGTATTATGTACATATAAACGATAACAAAGGATAAATTATATTATGAAAAAGTTGATTTTAATACTTGCTGTTTTGTGGTTAGGCTTAAATGCCTTTGCAAAATCAGTACAAGCAGATGAGTACAACAAAGCTGTTGTTGCTAATGTAATCACAAATCATAAAATCATAGACCAATCAGAGGTCTTAAAATCAGAAATGCAGAAACTTGCCTATGTAATGATGTTACAAATGGCTGATACATTAGAAAAGACAATGCCATATATCATAGACGAAATTACTGCTTCATTAAGACAAGAGAGTGACAAGTTATATAAGTGCATGTTGTTAGACGGTACGAAAATAACTGATAAAGAATGTCAATAGCACAAATGTTACAGACGCTATATACATTTGTACCACAAGAAGTCATATTGATACTTTTAGGTGGTATTACAAGTTTTGTTATGTTAGAGATAGCAGATAGAAAAACTAAATTTAAAAATAAAAGAAAATGACAAAACCCACAAGTAAAAAAACAAAGTACGATATACCAGAGATACCATTTACTTATGATTTTTATTTGGTGTATTGGGAAGATATCCAGAGCGATAGTGCCTGGAAATCATTGAAAGAAATTCAAAGAATGAAACCGGCAACTTGTGTATCCACTGGTTGGTTAGTAAAGAAAGATGCCAAGGTTCATGTTTTGATGAGTGACTACAATTATGATGATAATGGCGAACTCGCTGATGGTGGTAACACAACAGTTATACCAACTAAGAATGTCATTAAAAAATTCAAAATTGCAGATTTGTAAACCCTAGAGAGAGGATATATTATGCGAAAATCAAAAGAACTAGACCACCACCTGAAGTCTATCATTGACGCTGTACCGGCAAAGATTGAAAAGTTTGCCGCTGGTATGGACAAAAAGATGACTTATTATACCGGCAACTGGCAAACAGATGTACTCAATAATTATACATTGAAACAATCTGAAAAAATCTTTAAGAAGATGAGCAAGTTTATGGATGATGAGCGACTAGCATTTGTTCAAAAGCGTAACAAAGATATTCAAATTGGTTCTTGGTCTGAATACGGCGAACAGGCACCAGAAACAATATCAAGTTTTGAGTATATTGTTATGAGAAGGATGCCTCGTGGAAGTTAAAAAATTTATTAAGAGAGCAAAATATATTGCTCTCTTTATTTCTATAGGAGTTGTAGTGTTTATTGTAGGTAGTTTTAATCCTAATCAACACACTATCAATTCAATCACCTTGAAAGTAGAAAAAGAATTTACACAAAAAGCACAGGCTCTTGGTCTACACGAACCATCATTTGAGTTTAACAATGATGATGAATTTGTTGTTGCCATGAATAAGTGTATTGACTTTGTAAACTTTCAAACAGAACCACATTTAAGAATACCTAGTGAGATGATTATTGGTCAGGCAGCCTTAGAGAGTGCATGGGGTACATCTAGGTTTGCAAGAGAGGGTAATAATTTATTTGGTATTCGTACATATGATACACAGGTGCCACATATGTTGCCTCAAGGTGTCAAAAAGTGGAAAGGTTGGGGTGTTAGAGTATTTGAAAGTAAATGTAATAGTGTTAGATTTTTTGTAGATTTACTTAATAATCACCATGCATACGAAGACTTTAGAAAAACTAGAGCAAAGATGATGCAAGCAAATCAACCACTTGATGGTACTATATTAATTAAAACATTGACTAAATATTCTACCACAGACAATTATGCTGATTTAGTTATCAGTATAATAAAAAGATTGAGAGGTGTAGAAGAGTAAATGTTTGGCATAATTTTAACATTTATATCAGCCATATCAATATCAGTAATAGCCGCTGGTTATTCTATTATTGGTTTGGCGACTATTTTTGCAGGCGCTTATGTTCCTATTATTGCAATGGGTAGCGCCTTAGAAGTAGGTAAACTTGTAGCCGCCAGTTGGTTGTATAATAATTGGCGAAACAACTTAGTACCTAAAACTATAAAAGCATATTTGACAACTGCTGTTATAGTTTTAATTTTTATAACATCAATGGGTATCTTTGGTTTTTTATCAAAGGCACACCTTGATAGTGTACAACCTCAAGCAAACTTCACAATACAAACTGAACTTATTGACAAACAAATTGCCAATGAGGAAAAGATTATAGAAAGAGCAGAAAATACTTTAGAAAGATTAGATAATGCTCTTGACAAATACATTGATATGGAGTATGTTACAAGAGGCCTGAAAGAAAGAGAAAAACAGGCACCTGAAAGAGAGGCATTACAAAAAGCAATTAACAATGCTGTAAATAAAATTTCAGAATTACAAATACAAAAGAGTACAATAGAATTAGACCAACAAAAGATTGAGGCTGAAGTTGGTCCACTAAAATATATTGCAGAATTAATTTATGGTGATGATGCAAAAGACCACTTTGATGAAGCAGTTAGATATGCAATTATGGTACTCATATTTGTATTCGACCCTTTAGCCGTACTGTTATTGATAGCGGCTAACATATCATTGAGGACATGGCAAAATGACAGACGAACTAAAAAAGAAAAAGTCGAAGAGGACAAACTCGAGCTTGCAAGCAAGGAAAAAGAGAAAAGTGACAAAGCAGCTACTAATGCGAAAGCTAGAGCGGCGAGAGCACGAAATAGAGAGAAAGTTTATAAAGACTTTTTTAGAAAATTAGGTCAAAGAGATTTAAAAAATAGAGATTATGAAGAATTTTTTAGAACCATGGGTACTAAAGAAATGGCTGCTCTAGGTCTGGATCCTGACGAAATTAGATTAAAATTAGACCAGATTATGGAGTGGAATGACTTACCAACCACAAATAATAAACCAAAACGCTATTTGGAGGTTGACAATCAATCAAAATAATGATAGGATGTGAGTATGTTTAGTGAAGTAGATATTGAAAGAATTATGGGTGATGTAAAACAGACAGAACAAAAGATTATGTCTGTTATGAACACTTGTAAGAACGCCAAAACTGATTGGGCAAAAAACTATTGGTTTGGTGTATGGTCCATATTATGTAAAAAATATAATAGAGAAGATTTATATAGAAAACATCTACACTAGGGAGGTATTATGAACATATTTTATTTACATGAAAATCCTACAACGGCAGCTCAAATGTCATGTGACAAACATGTGACAAAGATGATACTAGAGTCCGCTCAATTGTTGTCAACATGTCACCGTGTACAAGATGGCACAGAGTATTATGACAAAACTGCCAATGGTAGAAAGATTAAAAGGTGGAAACACCCTAATCCTAACATGGAACAAATACTGTACAAGGCAGGTTGGATTAAACACCCTAGTACATTATGGTTGTTTGAAAGTGCATATAACTATTTGTGGTTATATAAACATTTTATGGCTCTTAATGATGAGTGGAAAAGACGATATAATCATACAAGAGACCATGTAGCAGTGCAGAAATTAGGTGAATTACTAAAACACCCACCTATGAATGCTAAAATAAATAAGATGGCTACACCAATTAAACCTGCTATGCCTGATTATTGTAAAGTGCCAGGTGATGGTGTTGCAAGTTATAGAAAATATTATATACATGAGAAAAAAAGATTAGCAACCTGGAAAAGTCCAGCACAACCACCTAAGTGGTATACGGAAGGAGTTAAGAATGTCTAATATAAGAGAACAAACCATTGAAGGTTTGAAGTCACATGCTAAAGGTCACATTGACAAACATAAAGTTAATGTTGAAGTGCTTATGCAAAAGGCAGTAGGTATCGGTGAACATGGTGATGTTTTAACTGAAATCGAAAAAGAATTAAAAGTAATTGCTGAGTATGATGACCAATTAGAAATGTTAGATAAGTATTTTACTTATAAAGACCCATTAAAGAGTAAGTAATAATGCCGACATATTCATTTGAAAACACCAAAACTGGTGAACAGTTTGACGATATGATGTCTATATCGGAAAAAGAAGCATACTTAGAGAAAAATCCACATATCAAACAAATGATAAGTCAGATAAATATAGTTAGTGGTGTAGTTGGTATGGGTCGTATGAAAAATGACCAAGGTTGGAAAGAAATGCAAAGTAGAATTGCAGAAGCACATCCAGCTTCTGAATTTGCTAAACAACATGGTAAGAAGAGTATTAAACAGATTAAGACACAACAAGTGGTAGAGAAACACCGTAAACGACAACAAGGTAAGAAATAATGTCAAAAGATATACCAGATTATTTACGAGAGTATGACCTTGATACAGATTATGGTTTTACGCCTGTTAGTAAGGCGCCTGAAACTCCTACAGTTGACACAAAAGTTATTGAAGACAATAATGTAGAGTTAGCTAAGGTAAAATCAGATGTTTCTGATATCAAAAGTATGATGAATGAAGTCATGCAGATTGTGGCTGAAAAAGAAACTGTAACAAAAGAATTAGAAAGTGCTGATGTTACAAAAAGATTTAAAGACTTAGAAAAGGTTATATTACCGTTTTTATATAATCTATCTAAAAGTGATGAGCCTTACATACACTGGCCTAACAGAGGTCCGATAATTAAGGCACAAATCGAAAAAGTATTGCAACTTACAAGGGGGTAATAATGCAAGCAAATTACGATAAATGCCTAGAAACTATTTTACACCACGAAGGTGGTTATGTAAATCATCCTAAGGATCCAGGCGGCGAAACTAATTTAGGTGTAACTAAAAGAGTTTACGAAGAACATGGTGGCACAAAAGATATGAAAGACTTAACAGTTGAAGATGTGGCACCAATTTACAAAAAAGGCTATTGGGATAAAATGAAAGGTGATGACCTGCCAAATGGTTTAGACCTTTGCGTTTTTGACTTTGGTGTGAACGCAGGACCAGGCAGAGCGGCCAAGTACCTACAAACAATGATTGGTACGGTTGCAGATGGTGGTATTGGACCAAATACTCTAGCAAAACTAAAAGAATATGTTGACGCTAATGGTTTAGAAAAGTGTATTAATGATTATCAAGGTGAAAGACAAAAGTATTATGAAAAGTTAAGCACATTTGATACATTTGGTAAAGGTTGGACAAGACGAGTAGATGAGACTACTGAATTAGCCTTGTCTATGATTAGCTGAGAGATAGAACCGATAAAATCAGAAAGAGATTTTATTAATAATTTATATTGTCAGAAAGGAATTTGAGTTGAGACAGTTTATTTACGAAAGTTGGAATGGCGTTATGGATGCTAACATTAATCCACTGAGACATATACCTGATACTAATGTTAGACATATGGTGTTACAGGTACTAGCATGGATGTGGTGCATTGTATTTTCAATGTATGTTGGAAGTTTTTGGGTTATGGGTGTGAGTATGATTGCTCATGCTATTGTATTAGGTGCTATTGTAATTACAGTAGCGACCTTTGAAACTGCTAGAAGAAACCCAAACTTTTTTGATAACTTTCCTACATCAACACCTAGTCGTAGTAGAATGTATATGTGGATGAATGGTCAAAAGATTAAATTAGACCCACAAGACAAAGGTGGTGAACATGAATAAATTGAAACAGTGGTGGTACGAAACTGATAGTATCGAAATGGTGTTATTTGCAACATTGTGGAGTTTATTTGGTTATGGCCTATATGTGGTCGTAATAGCATTGGCACAAAAAATAACATGGTTATCTTAAATAAGGCTTGCCAATCTAGTTGTAGTCTTATATAATGATATACAAAGTTAAATATGGAGAAAAATTGTAATGACTAATTTTGTACAGTTGAATGAAGAGTTATTGCCAAAGACCAAAGGCAAACGAATTAATGGTATGAGGTTCTATGAAGTTGATGGTCAGGCGTTTCCGTCTGTGACAACTGTATTAGGTTACCGACCAAAACCTGGTCTATTGGCTTGGCGTAAAAATGTAGGCGAAGAAGCCGCTAAATGGGAAATGGGTCGTGCTGCTCGTAGAGGTAAAGCAACTCATACTCTTATTGAAGAATATCTAAAAGGTGAAACACCATCTACTAGAGATGTTTTACCACTTGGTCTCTTTACAATATTGAAACCTTATCTTGCACAAATAGATAATGTTCATTGTTTAGAAACTATTTTGTATAGTAAACAATTGACCCTTGCTGGTCAAGTTGATTGTATTGCAGAATATAATGGTAAGTTGTCTGTTATTGATTTCAAGACAGCCAATAAAGAGCGTAATGATGAGTGGAACAAAAACTACTACATGCAATGCTCTGCTTATGCAGTGATGTATGAAGAATTATTTGGTACACCTATCGAGCAGATTGTTATTCTAATGGCTTCCGAAGATGGTGCTTCACGAGCATTTATCAAAGAGAAGAAAGACTACCTAGAAGATTTGAAAACTGAAATTCAATACTTCTATGATAATTATAATAAAGAGAATAGCTAATGGATTGGTTAACTTCAGACCTAATTGAGGCGATTAATAACACCTCATGGGTTGACGGTATAGGAACTATTGTTGTTCTACTTGGCGCTTACTTTGTGTACAAGTGGATTAACAATAAGTTTAAATGATATGGAAATCATTTGGTCATTATTTTTGACAGTGTGTCTAGGGTCAGAATGTAAAACCCAAGATGTACAATGGTTCGATAACGAACATCAATGTAAATTGTCAAAAGTAATATACGAAGAGATACCACAAGATGGTCATTGGACCTCAGTTGAGTATATTTGTAAACCTAAAGGTTCTATATCTACATGAATTACTTGTTGACACTAATTGCAATAGGTAGACTGGACGAGGGGGCAGTACCCTCCAGCTCCACCATATAAAGTTTTAAAATGGACGATTATGAAGTTTTAAGACTATTCAGACAAAGATGTGTTGAATATATTTGTATAAACAATTATTCAATACACCATGCGAGACTTTATATGATGGGGCTGAACAAGGTTCGACAGATGCCGAAAAGATTAGAAGAGAGTAATAGTAGGCGTACTTAAACGCATTTACAAACGGCGAAGATAATTTTGCCCTTGCAGCCTAGTCACTAGGCTACGGAGTTTCGACCACTGTACTTGGCAACAGAAACAGTGGTCACTTTTATATTGAAAGGTGATAATGAATAGTAAAGAATTTAGTTTGACGATTGAAGGTGTTGTGAAAGATAAAAAGCCAATCTCATATATGGATGCCATTGTTTGGTATTGCGAGACTAATAAAATTGAAATCGAAACAATCTCCAGACTTATCTCAAAAAATTTAAAAGAAAAAATCAAAGCAGAAGCTTTGAACGCTAACTTATTAAAAGAAAAGAAGACAGGAACTTTACCAATATGAATATTACAGTAGTTGATAAAATGGGAAGTGATTTGTCAGTTGTAAATGCAGCTCGTGTATCATTTGCCAAACATAAAACAGAATTTGAAGACAATGATGAAAAACTAATTAAGTATTTGGCGACACACGACCATTGGTCGCCTTTTGGTCATGCCTCATTACAGTTTAGAATTAAAGCACCAGTGTTTGTAGCGAGACAACTAGTAAAACACCAAGTTGGTCTAGTCTGGAATGAAGTTAGTAGAAGATATGTAGATAATGAACCTGAGTTTTATATGCCATTTATGTGGCGTGGTAAACCAGAAAATAAAAAACAAGGCTCAAGTGATTTAGAATATGAGTTTGATATATCAATGTTAATGCAAAATGCAAAAGACACATATAATCAAATGATTGAAGAAGGTATAGCACCAGAGATGGCCAGAATGGTTCTACCACAAAACATGATGACAGAGTGGTATTGGTCTGGTACATTATATGCTTTTGCTAGAGTTTGTAACCTAAGAAACAAAGAAGATAGTCAAGAAGAAACTAGAATGGTAACACATGAGATTGCCAGACATATGAAAGACCATTTTCCTGTTTCAACTAAGTATTTGCTAGATGAAGAAATTTAACGACAACATAAAAGATTTTTTTAAATGGGTCAAAGGAACAGAATTAGTCGAACTTGACGATATTGATGTATCTGAGGATCCTGTAAGACCTGAGCTGACCCTTGGTTTTAGAATACAACATGGCCGAAAAATATTTGGTCTAAAGTATGATGAAGAAGTTGAAGCAATTGTGTGTGTTGCCTTTTGTCCTGAAGTGCCTTATACTGTAAGAGAAATGGATTACATGTCACAAGTTGCTAACCAAGATGGTCAGCGAGGCGAAATTTTAGTAGCATATACAGTTTGGTCTAGGAAAAAAGGTGCAGGTAAAGAGATTATTAACAAACTAGGTGAATATGCAAAAGAGAATAATTTTAGTCGTTTGGTGACATTATCGCCATTGACAACAATGGCTACACATTTTCATATTCGTAATGGTGCCAAACAAATTCATATAAATGATGAGACACAAAATTTTGAGTATAAGGTATAATCATGTATGGCGGTTTTGATGTTTATAAAGAGTATTTGGCAATCAAAAATCACTTCACCACGGACAGTTATGACTATGCTAAATATGGTGGAAAGGTAAATGTTAAGTTAGAAAGTTTTACAAAAAGAAATGATAGACATTTTTTTCATAAGCTTAGCACCAGATACAATCAGGTGGATATTAGCGACTATTTTGTTTGTAATTTTCTTATTGATAATAAGCGATGGATAGGAGATTTAATACGAAATGACGGCTCTGAGGAATATGCTAAATGGAAGAAGTATAAGAACGCCTATCGTTATCATTTTAGAAATGATTGTGTATTGGTTCGTGATGACTTTCTTTCTTCTAATATTTCTTTTGATGATGGTCTCGGCGTGGCTAATGGACAACATCCTAGACTTTTACGATTATATCTCAGAAAAAAAATTAACATACAAACTATGTACATTATGGACAGAATTATCAACTTTAGTCGTAAATGGGATAGTCAAATTCAAGAAAAGATTGTTTGGCCAGAAATAGGTAAAAAGTTAAAAAAGATGAAACCTTTTGTTCAGTATAATTTAGTTGAGATGAAAGAGACCATGAAAGAGGTATTTGTATGAAAAGAATATTTTGTATAGGTAATGGTGAAAGTCGTAGAGATTATAATTTACAAAATCTAAGACAGTATGGTAAAATTTATGGGTGTAATGCCATTTATAGAGATTTTACACCAGATGTTTTGATTGCAGTTGACCATGGTATCATGCATGAGATATATCATGCTGGTGTTGCACAAAAAATACCATGTTATTTTAGAGATTGGACTAAAGTGCCTGCCATGATGTATCAAGGTGTTGTTTATGGCGACATGGACGAAGTGCAGGCTGCTAAACATGTAGATGACATAGTAATATCAAATGAAAAAGGCGATAGTACAGAATTTGTAACTCATGGTTCTAACTTAAAAGGTATTGTAGATTTGATTAAGAGAAATGGTGAAAAGGCCAAACAGAATGTAAATCACACTACAATTAAAGTATCATGGATTAAGAAACCAGACTATTCTCATTCACTAAAAGATATTATGACAAAAGATTTTGTTGGTAGAAATAGAATTGAACAAAAAGAAGAATACGACCATGGCTGGGCTGCTGGTGCAACGGCAGGATATATTGCATGTAGAGTAGAAAGTCCTGGTCAAGTATTTTTGATAGGCCATGATATACATAGTCCTACAAATAAAGTTAATAATATGTACAAAGGCACAAAACATTATGTACACAAAGATAATGGTCCTACACCAGGTTTAAATTGGATTAAGCAGTGGTACACACTATTTGAACAAAATCCACATATTAATTTTTATAAAGTCAATCAATATAATGATGGTAGAGATGCAATAAACTCACCTATAGATGAATGGGAGAACAATAAGAAATTACCTAATGTTCATTATCTGAGCCATTCCACGCTTGACAATATGTTGAAAGGGTGATATATTATACAGAATGTTAGATGGTTTTATATATAGATTTCTTGATTGGTTATCGGCCAAGATTGAAAAAACTAGAGAGTACCTAATTCGTAGGTCACTCCCTAAAGGCGAGAGTGCGAAAGAATGGGCAAAGAAAAATGCAAAGTCAAAGTAGAACTCTTATAAATAATAATGATACCGACTATACAGGTAACACAGATACAACGAATACATTTAATACAGGAGAAAAAATATGGATTTCGAAAGTCTAAAATCAAGTCAAAGTAATTTTGACGCAATCACAAAAGCTCTGGAAACAAAACTTGCTCCAGAAGACCAAGCAAACAAAAACAAATATCAAGATGACAGGTTGTGGAAACCTGAACTAGATAAAACTGGTAACGGCTATGCTGTTATTCGTTTCTTGCCTGCCTCTAATGGCGAAGATATGCCATGGCAGAGAGTTTGGTCTCATGCGTTTCAAGACAAAGGCGGCTGGTATATTGAGAACTCATTAACAACCCTTAATCAAAAGGATCCTGTTAGTGAAGAAAACACTAGATTGTGGAATACCGGTCTTGATAGTGATAAAGAGATTGCTAGAAAGAGAAAAAGAAAATTATCTTACTATGCAAACATCTATGTCGTATCAGACCCTAAGCGTCCTGAAAATGATGGTAAAGTTTTCTTATACAAGTTTGGTAAAAAAATCTTTGATAAGATTACTGAAGCAATGCAACCAGCTTTTGAAGATGAAAAGCCTATCAACCCATTTGATTTCTGGAAAGGTGCAAACTTTAAACTAAAAATCAGAAAAGTTGATGGTTATTGGAACTACGATAAGTCCGAATTTGAGGCTGTTTCTCAAATCAAAGATAGTGATGATGATATCAAAGCTATTTGGGAGAAACAATATCCTCTAAAAAGTTTTGTTGACCCTAGTAACTTTAAGACCTATGATGAACTCAAAGAGAAACTGAATAGGGTGTTAACGGGTACACAAAGCGCCGTAACTGCCGACCAAATAGACCTCCCACCTCAGGCGGCACCAACGGTGAAAAGTGAAGAAATGCCGGCTATGTCCTCTACTGTTAATATGCCAAGTAGTGAACTTGATAATGATGAAGATGATACTTTATCATACTTTAGCAAATTGGCAGACGAAGACTAGTATCTCTCTCTCGAGCATCTTACTTTGGAAAGGGCGCTGAAAGGCGCCCTTTTTTATTGGAAAAACCATATAAATAGTGGTATGGCAATTAATATATTTGAACCACTAAAAGATTTACAAGACAACCAGTTGAAGTCTGCTCGTTGGTACAGAAACGCTGTATCATTGATTACTGATAGAGTAAGTGCGAGTAAACTTATGAATGACGGCAAAGTATTAGGCAGACCTAGTGCAGGCCGTATGAGTATGTTTTATTATGACCCCAAGACGAAGGCAAAACTACCATTTTATGATACATTTCCACTAGTATTACCTGTTGATACATTTAGAGGTGGTTTTGTTGGTCTTAACTTTCATTATTTACCATATGGGTTAAGATATAAATTATTAGAAGATTTACAAGCATACGCAAGTAACAGTAAGTTTGATAGAAGCACAAAACTACAAGTGGGTTATTCTAATCTAAAAGGTCAAAGTATAATTAAACCAGCAATTAAAAAATACCTATGGTCGCATGTCAGGTCAAACTTTTTAAGAATTGATGTAGATGAGATGGCGATTGCTTGTTATTTACCAGTAGCACAATTCCAAGGTATGAGTTTAGGAAGAGTATTCGCAGCTGCAAGGAGAATGATATAATGTGGATTGTAATTTTAGATTGGTACTATAGTAAAATAGAAAGTATCGCAGTTAAACTATCAAACTATGCATGGCATAAAAGATGGTGCAATAGAAAAGACGGTACAGGTTATAAAAAGGGCAAGTAATGGCAATTTTAAGAGGCGGTAGAAGAATTGGTAACTTTGACATTAGAGTAGGATTTCCTAGAGATAGGTCATTACAAAATGTCACAGGCGACCCTAGATTAAAAAGAGCACCAGGTAGTGGTAAAGAATCCACTATGGGGCGTTTTATCGCCAACATAAATCAAGGTGAAGGTTTAGCCAGACCAAATAGATTTATTTGTATCTTTAATCCACCAGAAAGATATAAACTAGGTGATGTAGGACAAAAACAAGTAGATTTTGGTCCACCACCTTATCAAAGATTTAAAAGTTACAATCAATCAGATTTAAAAAGAAATATTGGTATGATGTGTAACAAAGTTACTATGCCTAACAGAGATATTAATTCTACAGCATATCAAGTTTATGGACCAAGAAGAGAAATGCCATATTCATATAGTTTCTCAGGTAATATTGAGTTAACATTATATGGCGATAAGTTTTTGAGACAAAGAGTATTCTTTGAAGAATGGCAAAAACTAATTTACGATTTAGGTACTCACGATATGAATTTCTATGATGAGTATGTTGGTTCAGTTGATATCATGCAATTAGGTGCTTTTGAAAGTAATGATGATAGAGATAGAGTAACATATGCAGTTAGATTAACTGAAGTATATCCTGCTACAATAGGTTCTATGGAATATGATTATGGTACAAACGATACCGGTGTCAGCATACCTATTACACTAAATTTTAGAGCATGGTATAATCTATCATCTGACGAATTAAATAAAGCAACAATAGGTTCTGAGTTTGGTGAAGTACCAACAATTAAGGAATCAAAGAATTTTGGATTATTCAGTGGTATACTAAATAAACTACCACCTGAATTACAAAGAACTGGCCGAGATGTCATTAATCAAGTTAAGAGAAGTGTACCAATCGGCAGAGTAACGGGGGGAAGAGTATTCCCACCATTTTTATAATTAACTAAGGAGATATAATGTCATTACCTATATTAGAAACGGCGACTTATGAGTTGACATTGCCAAGTATCGACCAAAAAATTAAATACAGACCTTTTCTTGTAAAAGAAGAAAAAGTATTAATGATGGCGATGGAAAGTGGCAATCAAAGTGAAATTAAGACCGCTCTTAAAAACATTGTACAAGCATGTACATTTGGCGAAATAAATGCTTCGCTTTTACCAACATTTGACCTAGAATATGTATTTTTACAAATCAGGTCTAAGTCAATTGGTGAAATTGCTAAAATTAAAGTTTTATGTCCTGATGACAAAGAAACTTATGCTCCAATAGAGCTAGACTTGTCTAAAGTAGAAGTGTTAGTTGATGATAGTCATACTAACGAAGTGCAAATCAATGACAAGTTAAAAATTGTTATGAAATATCCGACTATTGATAGTGTAGATGCGACAGCAGATGCTGAAAACATGAAGACTGAACAATTGTTTGATATTGTGGGTAACTCTATACACCAAATTGAACATGGTGATGAGGTACACATGGCAAAAGATTACACAAAGAAAGAATTACAAGACTTTATTGAAAGTTTAGCTTCAGTAGATTTTGGTAAAATTCAGAAATTCTTTACATCTATGCCAGCACTGAAACATGAGGTTGAGGTAACCAATCCTAAAACCAACATTACAAGTAAAGTTACATTATCGGGTCTGGCCGATTTTTTTCAATCGCCCTCTCCCACGACAACCTAGAGAATTTTTATCAGGTTAACTTTGCTTTGATGCAACATCATAAATATTCCTTGACGGAATTAGAAAATATGTTGCCATGGGAGAGGGAAATATATGTCAATCTCTTAGTGCAATACATAAAAGAAGAGAAAGAAAAGGCCAGAGAAAAGGCCATGACAAACAGGAAAAACTAGATGGCAGCTAAAAAACTACAAGTCGGTTCTCGTTTTGCAGAATATGATTTAGATGGTGATGGTGTTGTGAGTGATGAAGAGATGGCGAAATCAAAAGAAATGTTGGAGTTAGAACTCCGTGAAGAAAAGGCAGATGCACAAAAACGAATAAGTTGGGTTGCAATCTTGTCAATGATAGTGTTTACAATAGTATTGTTTACACCAATTATATCTGATACTAGAGTGGCTGCTCTTGCAGACTTACTAGGATTATTTTATATTGGTCAAGCATCTATTGTAGGTTTTTATTTTGGTGCTCAAGCATACATGAGTAAAAAATAGGAAAGTAAATGTCAGAGAACAAAGGTCAAACAAGAGGTTCAGCAATAGCAGTTGTAAAGGCTGCTCAAATGTCTGTAGGTTCAGCACTAGTAGGTGCTGGTGCTTCTGCTGGTGGTGGAGGCGGACAATTAGAACTTGATTTTAAAGGACTAAAAGAGGGACAAGAGAAACAAACCTCAGGCATCATGGCGATGCTAAATGTCTTACAGGAACAAATTGCGTTTGACAAAGAGGCATTTAGAAGAAATAGAGACCAAGCAAGAGAGAAAGAAAAAGAAAAACAATTAGCAGCCTCTAACACAGATATGGATATGTCTGGTGGTATTGCTGAAGCATCTAAAGAAATGATGTCACTTGGACCTCTATTGTTAATAGGTCTAACTGCCATTGCTGGTTTTGCAAAAGCATTAAATGTAGATGAAATTCTAAGACTACCACAACAAATCAAATCTATCAAGGCAATGGCCACATTTGCAAAAGGTGTTGGTACTATTGCTACACTAGGTTTTGGTCCTAAGATATTAGATAATTTAAAGGCAGCTGCTAAATCATTCAGATTAAAACCAGATGCATTTTCACCTAAAAATATAGGATTCTTAGACCAAATAAAAGACTTCTTTAAACCATTAACAACTTTCTTTGCTAATGCTAGAACTAATTTGGTCGCTCAAATAGATAGTATAAAAACTGTATTTACAGGTGAAGGTAAATTTGCACAATCATTAAGAAACATTGGCCGTTTCTTTGATGATGCTTTTAAATCAATACAAGTAACACTAAAACCTATAACTGACACATTGAAAAGTGTTTTTGGTATGGGTAAAGAAGGAGGTGCCTTAGCAAAACTATTTGCGCCATTACGAGCAGTAGGCCGTGCAATAGGTAAATTATTCTTGCCTATTACTATCATCATGGGTATCTTTGATGGTGTTGAAGGATTTTTAAAAGAATATAGAGAGACAGGTTCTATTGTAGATGGTATTAGAGGTGCAGTTGTAGGTATTGTTGATGGTTTCATAGGCACATTTGTTAGATTACTTACAGACTTAGTTGCCATGGCATTAGAGTTTTTAGGTTTAGAAAACTTAGGTCAATTTGTTAGAAACTTTGGCGAAGATGTCACCAAATTTTTCAATGAGGCAGTCGGTGGCATAGTTGATTTTGTAATGGGTATCTTTACATTTGATGGTGAAAGAATACTTGGTGGTCTATCAGGCATGTTTAGTGGTGTCGCAGGTTTCTTTGGCACTGTATTGACAGCACCTATAAACATGGCAGTAAACTTCATAAAAGACATATTTGGTTTTGGTGACCCCGGCATACCATTTGATTTGATGGATGAAATTAAGTCAGCTGCTAATGCCGCTATAGAT
>Ga0160423_10001636_pt1 | contig 18744 bp, 30 predicted proteins | sample CRUFie14St8metaG_FD_108191 | JGI IMG/M metagenome (GOLD analysis project Ga0160423, IMG submission 108191) | Marine microbial communities from the Costa Rica Dome - CRUD Field 142mm St8 metaG | ecosystem: Environmental > Aquatic > Marine > Oceanic > Photic zone | place: Costa Rica: the Eastern... | reverse complement strand
GCATTGAGATTTAGCTTCTCTTAGCATAGCAACATGACCTGCATGTAGCAAGTCAAATGTAGATGCTGTTAAACCAGTCTTCATTTAGACCTCGTAATTTTTGGCTTGTTGTATGGACTACAAGGTCGATTAAACATATCACGATTTTCTTGTTGACCGTCCATAGTACCACGCATATAAGACACAGCAAACGATGCGTAATTAATCAAATCTTTATATGTATCTTCTAAAGACTCGTGATTAGGAGCATTGCCAGACTCGAGTAGAGATGTAGCACGCATCATTTTACCTATCATTATGTCATGAATAGTATCTACGCCACGACGATAGTGCATAGCTTGAAGCACGCTAGACTCATCGCTTTGATAGTCTTGACCTTTTTTAATTTGTAATTCGATACACTCTTGTAAGACGTTTACCGATTCACGTTCATTAACACTCATTCTTTATTCCTTGTTCTAAAGCTGCAGCTCTTATGATAGGAGTCAAGATTTCTTCGACTCTATCTTCCCAATGAGACCACTGCATACGAGTAGCATAGTTAGCATCTCGCTGGGTAGGAGCAAATCCGAAGAGTTGCTTAAATAGACCACGCTTGTTGCATAGGCCATTATTAAATAAATCGTAAGCAGCATTCTGTGCTCTACGAAATTTGTCAAGATGCTTGTTAGTAGATCTTGGATTTTCACAAGCACCTTCAAGTGGAATCAACTCATTGAGTTGTTCTCTAATAGTTTCGAAACCAGAGTTTACACCCCATGAATTTGAGAATAATTTTTCTTGATATCCTTCGTACATTATACTGCCTCCAAGATTCTGTTCCAGAATTTAGTTGCACCATCATCGTCGGCGAAACCTTCTTCGGCAGCAAAGTCCATTGAAGATGAACCAAACACTGCTTCAGCAATACCGTACTTTTTGATTAGCTCAACACCATCTTGGATTGTATCAGCACGTCGGTTGATAGTTCCATTAGTTGTTTCGATACCGAAAGTTAATCCACCTTCGTTAGCAGCTACGTAATTGATTCCATTTGACATTCTATAAACTCCTCATTTAATAGATATAATCTACCACATTTCTCAGGGAATGTAAAGGAAAAAATGCATTTTTTAGCATTTTTGTTTCGTTTAAAAACAACCACTTACGTTTTTTTTCTAATTTTTATCATATTATTATTTTCAGGTAGGCACATTATTGCTGTAACTCTATCGTCAAATCCACCTTTTGCTATTACTTCTATTGCAATAACATCTGCATTTTCTACATTATTTACATACTCAACACATTCATTCTTTGTATCAAACTTAAGAGTTTGTATACCCCATGGATCTAGATTTAGAGTAGCAATTACTATTAACCATTTCATTCGTGTTCGCCACCTTTTCCTCGACTATTATAGTTCTGCGGTGCACTATATTTTTCTGCACTATCATATACTATGGCGGTTATAAAAATTCCAAAGATAACTAAAAGATGTCCACCTGCTGATATTCCAAATGCATATGGATTGTTTATTATAGCTGCAAAAATACCACTCCACATGATAGCTAGTATTGAAAATACCATCAGCCCTAGCTGAGGTGGTAGGTTACGGAGCGGAGAGTTCTTAATAGTCATTACACTTTTCCACGCGTCTCTTGCACCTAAAATAGTCCTTCCCCATCCAATAGGGGTGAATGCTTTCTTCATTTACTTATCCTTTACGTTAAGATTATAGGGGTCGTACTGTTCGCCATTATATTTAGAACCCGTTGCTTTAGGTCCTGTCTCAACGCCGCTGTTGCATCCTACAACAACTACTACTAATGCGAATATACTTATATATACTACTCGCTTAGTCCATTCCATAAACATTTCAAATGTTTTTTCTGCTTCTTCTTGTGCTGCTTTTCTAGGATCCATTAATTTAAAACCTCTCTAAAAAAATTAATAGTGTTAGTAAAGCATGGCATTATATTTAAATTGCAATACCTAGCATATTCATCAGGCCCTACCATAACTAAAAGCATCAATATTGGAACACCTGCTATAAACAAAAATAGTATTAGGAAAGCCCAACCTAGACCTCTTGTAGTACAATAATTCTCACTCATTTTAACTCCTACGCGTTTTTGTAAACAAATTCTAAAGCTCTATCAGCCTCTCTATCAAGAGGACGATTCTCATACCAATTCCCTGTTTCCATATCCAGTTCTCTACACATCTTAGATATTTCTGAAGACGTGATTGGATATTTATTTTTTATAGCGTTGCCAGCAATTGCAACCATGATCTGATACATCTTATGGTACCAGCCAGTATTATTAATTAGCCTATACTCTGACTCAAGCTTTTTAGGAAAGAAAGGACAGTCTTTATATGACGACCAATTATAATTCGTATTGTCAAGTTTTTGTTTTCTATGTTCAATTATCTGTTGCTGTATAGCATCAGGTAATCTATCAAAGAAATTATTTAGTGTAGCTTTTTCTGCATAAGGATGCTTAAGCATCAACTCGGCAGGATCGATAGGAGCACCGTTACTATTACTAAATATAAAATTAAAGGCATTATCATATTGCGCAGGGATGTAGTACATGCGAGATAAGTCTTTAGTTTGTTTATCGCCAAGTTCACCCAATTCTGTTTGTAAAGAAAACCAGAAGTGTTTAATTTTTTCTGCAGGTACGTTGTGTCTGAGTGGAAAGACGAGCCTAAACTTTGGAAAATCTTTAGTGCTGCTAGCAGTACTATAACAAACGTAACGATAATGACCAAACCTGTTGCGAAGTTCATCTTCTAGATCTCCATCAAATTCAAATTCATCTACATCAACTGCACACCAACCAGTCCACTCAATAACATTTGCATTTGCACGAGTGGTATCTACTTGGTATGTTGCAGGCGACATAAGCTCAGCATCCTTTTTACCAGATCGCTGAGTTGTTGACATGTCATATAACGCACGTTCAAACGTGTCGAAATCTTTACAATCAACACGTCTATTTGTTTTATTGTCATAAACGTTTTTAAATAACGTTAGTGAGATTTCCGTGGTTTCCTGCATGGCTAGGTGATTCCCATCCTTCTGGTTTCATTAAGTCAGGAAGTCCGAATGGATTAGGACGACCTTCTTTTATACCAGGTTCTTTTGCCATGTTAGCTTTGTATATAGCATCCCACGCTTTATTAGCATCAACACCAAACACATCCAAAGTACCAATAGCAAATACACAAAGATCGATAAGGCCATCAACTATTTCTTCGTGGTTGCCATTATTAGCAGCCATCATAGTTTCATGCAATTCTTCTTGGCACATTAATAATCTAAAAGCCAAGTACTTTCGCATAAGCATTACATCATCTTTATTATTTTCGAACCATTCACGTACACCAAACTTATTGTGCATCATGTAAATATCGTTTGCCCAATCAGACATATTATTCTCCATTTTTTATATTATACACTATTTTCATAGTATTGTAAACCATCATTATACTTTCGTTCCGCTTGTTTTTCTTACAATATCGTTATGATTAAACTCAGCCCAATACAATTCAAAAGCAACACCGTCTTCAAGTCCTTCAAACTGGTGAATCTTACCAGGCTTTACTTGTGTAAAGTCACCTGGATTTAAAATAGTTTCATCAACTAATCCTTGATCATCTTGCCACACGCGTACGAGCATTTGACCTGACTCTACATAAAAGCCATTCCATTTAAATTGATGTTCATGTTCTGAGCATTTAAATCCAGCTTTGTATTCTATACGGTGAAACTCTAACACACCATTTGCGTGGATCAATTCTGTTTGACCCCATATCTTACCTGCTTTCATTTTCTATCCTATCACATATTTAGAAATATTAGTTATATCTTTCACTACCCACTCAAAATCATTAAGATCGAGCATGTTTGCAGCATCACTAGGTGCATAATCAGGTTCAGGATGTACTTCTAAGAAAAAAGAAGTAATCCCAAGAGCGGCCCCAGCGCGAGCGAGACCAGGCACATAGTCACGATTTCCACCAGTCGAGGTGCCTCCAGGTTGTTGGACCGAGTGCGTAACATCGTAAATAAAATTGTCATGTAAATCACAAAGGATATCGTACATGCCAGTGAAATCATTAATAAGACGTCCATAGCCAAAACTAGTTCCTCTTTCTGTTATCCATACATTTTTTACTCTACGACCTGCTGTTTTACTTAGTATACCTTCAACATCCTGTGGAGACATAAACTGTCCTTTTTTAATATTGATAGCTTCAAACTGTTGATCAGCAACTGCAGTAATTAAATCTGTTTGTCTAGATAAAAAGGCTGGTATCTGCACTACGTCTACAGAACCATTTCTTACCATGTCACCAATCTGCCAACGTTCATGTATATCTGTTAGTATTTTTACACCAAGAGTTTCTTTCATTTGTTTAAAGTCTCTTAATGTTTCTACAAATGACTCCCATGGTACACTGTTACATCCTCGTGTATTATCTATGTGCGATCTATTTGCTTTATCAAAGCTAGCTTTAAAATAATATTCTACATTATACTTATCGCATATCTCTTGACAGTGTTCTGCAATCTCTAATGATTTGTATAATGACTCATGCTGACATGGTCCTGCAATTATTCTCAATTGAAAAAGTCCTCCAGCGTTAGCTGTTCTTCAACTGTCCAGCCAACAGCATCTAATATTAATTTGAGAGGTTCAACAAAAGTTTTCTCAAATTGTTTCTCATAATCTACATAACGATCGATAGCAAACTCACGTGGTATTACGTCAGGAAATGCTATGACGTTTTCTTTTATAGTATTAGGTAACTTTAAATAACAAAACTTTATACGACTTCCATTTTCTATAAGCTCATACTTATTTGTGGCTTTAAATTCTTTTAGGTACTTATTATACAATAATGAACCACGTACGTGAATTGGTGTACCTTTCTTATATATGAGCTTTCTATCTTTCCAATCTGTAATGTTTGTTACACCACGAGGAAAGGCAATAAGTTCTGGTGGCATAGCCTTAAACTCATTCTTAAAATTTCTTATAAACTTTTGTGTATCAGCTTCAGTTCCAGATATAATGACTTTAAATATTTCTTTGAACTTACCACGCACAACTTCAGGTGTAGAAGACTTAATAGCTTCAATACCCATTATCTTTAGTTTAGGCTCAGCAAACTGAACACCTTCAGAGTTATGTACGTTTAATATGTATCGTTTCTTTGCAGTCCATATACCACGATCAGCAATAACTTCACGAGCCATCTCCATACGAGGCTTGTGGCATGCCATGTTATGATATAATTTATCATATGACTTTGCCATCATAGGTTCAAAGTGTTCTTGGCAAATTTTATCTAAGAACTTTACAGGATCGTTAGGATTAAATTTATTGACAAGAGGACCCATGTTAATATAAACAGAATCGGTATCGATAGCCAGTACATAATCTTTCTCCGTTTGTAGTAGCTTATTCATTTCTTTATTGATAGCTTTCTCTGCCCAACGTATTACTGTTTGACCTGTAAGAGTAACACCTTCAGCCATGCGTAAATCAAAATACTTAAAGTATTGATTGCCTAATGCACCATACAAAGAGTTCATAAGAATTTTAATAGCCATCTGCTGGTTATGAAGCTTATTGATTTCTTTTTCTAACTCAAATGTTTTTCCTTTTTGATAAGCTTTTTCTGCAGATAGCATTTGTTTCTTGATAGAAGATCTATCAGAATAGTATTCAATAATAAGATTAGGAATAACACCATCTTTTTCTTTTGTATATGTCGAACCATTAGCAGCAACTGTTATGTTTCTTTCACGCTGTGCTGGATGTATAGGATCTTTATCTTGTAAATATAATTCTACACCGCTAGGCAACTGATCACAAGGATTTTGCATTAGCGTTTCAGGAGACATATTCCATTGTACAATGATATTAGGATATAGTGAATTTAAATCAAAAGACACTACCCAATCATGTGCACCAACTTGAGGATCTTTTACATAACCGCCGGCAAATCGTGCAGGCGTACCGCGACTTCTTTCAACAGGGCCAGGATTATCTTCAGTGGTAGCGCCTTGAGGCATATAATCACTTTGTGGTATTTGATTGATACTTGGAACTGTTTTCATACTAAGTAGTTTACGATATATGATTGATTCCCATATCGCAGTAGTACCAAATGTATCTTGATAATTGACACCACCTTTATAAGCTACAGTCATAGCAAGTGTAATCAATCCCATCTTATCTTCAAGGCGATCAACCAATTGTACATCTTTCATATTATAGTCAATGTACTTTTGGTAATCGTCTTTATATAGATTTTTTAGAGAACCGGATTCTTCATACGATAATTTCTTTTCACCAAGAACTACGTATGCAATATGATCAAGCTTATAAGATTCTTGAGCGCCATAGGCATATCCAAACTTTTGAAACAATTCTAGATAATCTAAAACTTGTACACCTTTTATATCGTATGTACTCTGTGTACGATTCATGCGCTTTACTTTACGATGATCGATTAAACCCCATGGAGAGAATTCTCTACATCTATCAAGACCAAGCACACGGTTAATACGATTTACAAGATAAGGTATATCGAAAAATCTAACATTCCAACCTGTTATAACATCAGGTATATGTTGTTCAGTTTTCCAATGTTCTAAGAATCGTGCTAGTAATTCATTTTCATTACTACACTTTACATACTTCAAAGGTTTTATAAGCGCAGCTTCTTCATCGTAATCCTGTAAACCCCACACATAGTATATGCCATCTATATTATTTTTTAATGTGATAGCTAATACAGTTTGATCAGCAATATCAGGATCAGGAAAGCCACCTTCATATTCTGTTTCAATATCGATTGTAGTAACATTGATCTTATCACGATCGAATGCTATATCTTTAGGAAACTTTTGAGTAATATATTGATGAATATAATTAGTAGCTCCATATATATTGAAACCACCTACATCATTATATTGTTCGAGCCAGTCGCGTGCTTCACGCATTGATCCGAACTCGACTTCGCCAATTGGCGTGCCGTCTAAGCCATGCCATCCAGTCTGTGTTTTAGACGGAACATAAAATTTTGGCTTAAACTTTTCTTTTCTAAAAACTTTTTTACCGGAGCCATCATAGCCCCGGTAAAGAATATAATTTGAATAACGAACAATATTGGTATAAAACATATAGTTATTCTACCACAGTTCACAGCAATTGTAAACTATTATTTTAACCTTCAACTAATTCAATTGCATCCATTTGTGATTGATTGATACGCTTAAGTATATCTTGATTTACAGTTCCTTTTTCATGATCTTCAAGACGCTTTTGAGCATAAAATACAATCATCTGCTTTGTTCCATTATCGCCTGAATTTGATTCTATCCAAGCTGCTCTGTCTTTGCCATCATCTGTAGCACACTCATCAAGTAATTCTAATGCCTTGGTTTCATTTAGTTGATCAGCGCAATCTTGCACGCATTCTTTTAGACCTGTAGGTAACGAGTCAATTGACATTTAGTCCTCCAATAGTTTTGCAAAGGTGGCTGGTCCTGCCACACCATCTGCAGTTAATCCATTTGCGGCTTGCCATTCTTTAAGAGCACGTTCGGTACCAGGACCAAACGCTCCATCAGCAGTAATACCTAAAGCTTCTTGCATGATTTTTACACCATCACCGCTTGAGCCTTTACGTAATACACCGATGTCATCAATAATTTCTTCAATATCATCATCTTCTGCTGCAATGTCTTCAGGAGACATGCCTAATACTTTCATAGCGTGCATGTATCGTTTCTTACGATCTTCTAATCCAATACTTCCACCATTAATTTTTTTAGTCATAAGCTTAACGTCGTCGCCATCAGCGATATTATTAAGATTATTATTATCCCAAAACCAACATGCTGATTCAATTGCACCAGCTGGTGTTGCTACATATTCTGCAGCTTCTTCTGCAGTCATATCTACTGATGCACCAAATCGTGTATAGTTTTCTCTACCAGTAAGTTGTTTTAATCCACGACCACGAAACAGCCAACCATCGCCTTCTTCTACATTACCCATTTTATATTTACGGAACTCATCCATATAAACATAATTAGCAATCATTTCAGGTTGACGATGATATTCATCTGCATCTCTTTTTGGCGAATCGCCAAAGTAACGACCAAACACTGCACGTAACGCTTTAGCCGAATAGTTTAAATTTTCTTCTAATCGTTTAAACCCAGCGCTTTCATGTGCGCATTGTGATAAGAAGTGTGCCACTCTACGTTCTGTAGTAATTTCATACTTAGGTAATAAATCGCATAAAGCGTCATACCAGTTATCTGCATCATCAGATATAATTTCTGCTAGATGCTCTTTTGTAAAATCAAAATCAAAGCTCATAAACTTTCCTTTTTCCTATGCTAAGTTCGAACATCTGATACTTCTATCTTGACATCCTCTTCAAAGTATTTATCTAACATTTCTAACCGCTCATGAGCATGCCCCATAGTAGTTAATTCTTTTTGTATAGCTTCAACTATATCGCTATGTTCACCTATACCTGCAGCATTTCTCATATAAACCATTATATTAGTTTTTGCTCGCTCTAATTCACCTTCAGCATGCATTCTACATGCTTTAATTAATTGCTGACTAAACTTTTGTGCCATTACAAATTCTCCAGTAGTTCTTTCATTTTTCTCTTTGACTTGCCACGTATCTTCACGTCTTTTATATCATCTAGATTTGACATGTCATCTCCAACAACTACCATAGCAATCATACCCATTGTTGCATGTGGTGTGCATTGGTATAAGTAAATGCCGGCTGTATCAAATGTTATTGATACTTCTTTATTATTTTTACTTTTTGCTGGAAGCTCCCATCCTTCAGGACCAGCAATAAAATGTACATTGTGGCCTTTTGATTTTGGATTCCAAGTTATTGTATCGCCTACGTCAATACGTGCTATATCTTCGGAGTATACCATTTTTGCTCCATCATCACGTTTATTTAACATATCGATTGTTATGTCTGCAGCAAATGTTGGAACAGACAATGAAGCTATTACAGCTACAGTTGATAAAAATTTAATCATGACTTTCTCTCCATATATTATCAAAGGATCTTAAACCCTTTTTTTCGAAATCTTTTTTCAAATCGTGATATGCTTTATTGAGTTTTTCTTCTTTTGTCATGACACCGCATGCATCCCAATCTATCATTTGCATATCATTACCATTTACTATTATATTTTCTAACGCCCAATCACCATGACCAAGTGAACCAGTTTCTTGTATATTACTGTGGACAAATTTTAAAACGCGTTTAACAAATTTTATACCACTACCAAGAGTTTTAGCATTTACACCAGGAACTGTTTTCATAATAAAAGTCATTCTAGTTGTACTATAAAAAGTATTTATATAATATCCTGGATTCATAGTATCAACCATTTTTATATGTTTATGATACCAGTAGTGATCACAATAATCGAATTCTTTTATATAACATCCATTCCCTTTATAAACACGTCTAGTTCCCCACATGTCCGATCTGGATTTTACTAAGATCATTATACATTCATGTCCGGCTTCCCCTTAATGCAAAATATAAACCACCTACCCATAGAAATACATGTAAATTATCATATAATATTACATCCATAAGACTATCAGGTTCTCCTATCCATATGACACCTGTCATAATTGAACACATTACAATACCACAAAAGCGTGTAAATAAATCGCTTATGCTTCTTATAGTATCTCCAAAAAATTTAAATGCTAGCAATCCGCTAACTATTATGCCAAGTCCTGCACCTAACTCACCATATGTAACAAACCACCAAACCAATGGTGATAAGTCAAAGGCTGCGCCATCTTCTATGTCATATGGTAATTTGCTCATACCTTGCTGTAGAAAGATTACAGCTAAAGGTATTCGTAGTAGCCAATGGCTTAAACAAAACTCAGGTATTTTATTTAATAATCTAATCATTTTACTTCCTAAACTAATGGGGCGGTTGCCCGCCCCACAACTGTATTATTTTTCTCCAGTTTGTCTCAAGTTCTGAATCTCTAACATACACTTCTTAGCTTCTTCATGATAGCCAAGTGATGTTAATTGAGCTGCAGCTCTTGAATATCCAACTACTTCTGCGGTTTGCATTATGGAACTCCATAAACCAAGTAAAGGAGAGATAGTACATTTCATCATAGCTACTGTCATTACACCCACCCATTTAAATTAGAGTTGGTTTCACATGATCGCTTATGAGTTGGATCACCATTAGCTATAGCGCGTATGTCACCTCGACCTATTCCGATATCATTCAATTCAGCATCGGTTAACTGTCTTAGTTCATTTATAGTTTTCTTTACTCGTCTATATTGACGGAGTCTAGAGTTTAGTCCTTTAAGCAGGCGGAACGCCTCCTGTATCGGACTCGTTAAGTAATTGCTTACTGTCAGTATGTGTTGTGTCATCTTCGGCCTCGTTTTTTCCAATTGAAATTTTACGAGGACGCATTTCTTCAGGGACGACGTACTTCAGTTCGATTGCAAGTATACCATCCTGAATATCTGCTCCGTGCACTTGTACGTGCTCAGACAGCCTAAATGTTCGCTTAAACTTCTTAGTAGAAATACCGCGGTGAATAAACTCCCTACCCTTAGAAATATGATCACCAGTTACAGTTAAAGTTCTATCTTTTACTTCTACTGATAATTCATCTTTCATAAAACCTGCAACTGCCATCTCTATTAGATAATCAGATTCGCCTGTTTTAATTATGTTATGTGGAGGGTAGTGATCGTTTGCATGTTTAGCCGTCCATTCTAGTTCATTGAATAAATGGTCGAACCCTACAAATGATGCACGCGGGAATAGTCCTGATAAGCCTGTCATTGTTATCTCCTTTATGTCAAGCAAGATTGTAAAAGAGCCAGATCATTCTGCACTCTATACTATATATAATCATTTTTTACGAGATTTAAACCAGCTACTCGTAATTTATTTTGAACCAATGTTATACTTAGGGCAAAGCTCCCAATCATTCTTTTCTTTAAACGGAATGATCTTTATTTGTCTCATAGGAGCCAAAGGCTCTACTGTAGTATCTATTGATATAAGTCCCCAATCGCTCATTAACTGCGCAATTGTATTTCGCCTGGCAATGTCATTTTCTTCTAAGTTTGACTTCTTGCCATCAAGCAAAAATAATTCTTTAAAGTGCACAATAAAGTATCTGCCTTGTTTGTGCAAAATATGACAAGACTGATATAGTTTCTTGTCTTTACGTGACGCTACTCCAATACGGGTAAGCGTTTCTCGAACCTTTAAAAAGTCATCTGGCTCGTTTAGTGTAACCTCTAACATAGAGGCAGGTGTCCACTCTATTATATTATTTTCTTCCACCTTTATAAACCTTCTGTTTCAATTCGCTGAGTTGTTCAGCTGTAAGAAGAGTTAAGGCTTGTCTGGCTTTTTCGTTATTATAACCATAATATTCCTTAACAACATCCACGTCATTATTAGAAACAGACTTTTGCCATTTTGAAAAGCGTTTCCGTTTCCTGACCATATTTATAAAAAAATCGAATTGTAAACGCTTATCGACTGTGTGATTGACATTCATTTCATTAGCAAACAATACTGTATCTTGAAAGTAAGATAATGCACGATTAACCATAAAAGGATTATATGCTTTCTCCGCAAGATCATCTACCATAATATCTTTTTTAGTCATATTAATAGCATTGACATATTCAAATGGATTCAAGACATGTCCTCCACTCCGCTATCTTGACCAGGCCATACAGTTCGCAATGATTGTAGTAATTGGTGCTGATCAAACATATTCGTATCAACGTTATTTAATTTTAAATCTTTAAAAAATAATTGAGGCACTGTCTTAAGACCTTGTTCTTTTAAAAATTGCTTACCTTTAGTATCTTCTGATATGTTTATTGTTTCGTACTCTATACCCCATGAATCTAGTTTACGTTTCATGCTTACACAATATCCACAATCATTTTGAGTATAGAGTTTAAGTAAATTCGACATTGGCCATTACCTCTGTTAAGCAAGCTACAACGTTGAGCTCGTGATCAGCAACGAATGCATTTTTATATTGATAGTCTGCAAGAATTAAAACCAGTTGAGGGATAGATGCCGGTGAAACTTTATCCGACATACGATCATATATGGATCTAAAAATTGCAGCTGCATCAATATCTATATTGTTTACAACCCATGTTCGCATCTTCTTAAAATCTTTTGTTTTTAAATGCGCAAATAAATCGTTATAGTTACTGTCAGATATATTGTCAAGTACACCTAAGTCGATTTTACCTGATAAAGAATAACGTTGTAACTCATTAAGAACTCTACGCCAATCAGGAAAATGTTTCATTATGAGTTCAGCCAAAGCTTTATTATCGTATGAAATGTTTTCTGAATCTAGTATAGTTTGACAGCGCGTCATAAACTCATGACATAGAGTTTGTTTGCTGCCACCATTGAACTCATACACGCCACAACGAGAATGTAAAGGCTCAATGATTCTATTCTTGAAATTACATGTTAGTATGAATCTGCAGTTGTTAGCAAACTCTTCAATGAAACCACGAAGAGCTGGTTGTGTTGACTGCGGATTCAGGTAATCAGCCTCATCAAGGATCACAACCTTATAACCACCTTGAAGCGAGACAGTGCTAGCAAATTGCTTGATCTTACCACGGAGAGTGTCAATGTTACCTTCTTCGGAACCATTGATCACTATATAATCTAAATCAAGCATATTGCATAGAGCTTTGGCAACAGTTGTTTTGCCTAAGCCAGCAGAACCAGTGAACAGCATATTGGGTAACTCACTGGCTTCTACAATTTTATTGAATGTATCCTTTAAAGATTGTGGTAGAATACATTCATCTATAGTTTGAGGTCGATACTTCTCGACCCATAGAAATTGTTCCATTCATAACTCCATTACAAAAAAATATTATATCACATTTGAGCAAGAATGTAAACCTATTCGTCAGTCTCCATCGCAGCGTCTTGTTGCAAGTTTTCAACAATAGAAATGATTTGAATAGCTTGGTCGCGTAATTGACCAATAGTGGAAAGTTCTTCACCTTTAAATCCACCACGTTGTGTAACAGCGTCTACTACTGCAACAGTAGAACGTGATACGTTATTAGCGAGCTTCATTAGCTCATCATACTTTTTATCCGTCATATTATTCTCCGATTGTTGACGATTTCTCTAGAGCAATCCAGTAACTTACGTTAGTAGACTTATGCTTAAATTGGCTAATTAGTTTAGAAGAGATACTTACCTCATAATCACCCGGAATGATTTTCAAATTACCAATGTTAATTACATAATTGAACTTCTGTAAGGATATGGAGGTATGCGGAACATCTATAGAATAGGTATTTGATGTCGCATTTTCATTGTCTACCACAGAAAGCGTTAAGCCATTTTCACCTGCAGTAACTGATACTTCGTTATGACCTAATGCTGAAGCAGCACTACGCAATTTATTTAAAGTATCACCATCTAGTGTGAACTGTACTTCACATTCAGGCATATTAATATCTTTTTGTGGAGACGTAAGTGTTTCTTCTGGAGAGAAGAAATACCTAATTTTTGATCGACCACTTTGATCGCTGATAGTTACAGACTCATCAGCAAATTTAAGATTAGGTTTGTCGACCAACGATAGTACGCTTATGAACTCTTTAAGATCATAGATACCAAATTGTTGAGGGAACTCATTATCTACAATTGCAGTGGCCAATACGTTTTTAGCCTCACTAATTGTTTTGATAGTGTTACCTGATTTAATTAAAATATTCGGATTGATGTCCGAAAAGTTTTTAAGAACGTTTAACGTTTGTTCTTGTAATTCCATAATATACTCCGTGGATTAAACATTATTTATTCTACCATAGTTCACTGCAATTGTAAACCACTATGCTGCCATTTTACTAAAATTTCTTTCTTTTTTGAATTCAATCTTAGCTTCAAATTTGCCATCAAGTATTTCGCCTTTATGTGATATAACAAACACGTTAGTATCATCATCAAGTGTATACAATATCTTAAGAAGATTTTCCACACCGTCATGATCGAGCGAAGAGTCAAACGTTTCATCTAAGATAAGTAAATTAGTAGCTACTGAATTTTTCATCTTAGCGATTTGACGCCATGTAAAGAGAAGCGCTAAGTCAATACGTTGCTTTTCTCCTTCACTAAATGAATCATATGTAAATGCGTCGCGATGGCGTGAACGTATTGTTTCTTGAAATGATTCATCTAAATTAAAATGGACAAAGAAGTCTAGCACTTGTAAGTATTGATTAGTAAGCTTATTGATAGCAGGTAAATACTGTTTGATTAGTTTAGTCTTAATGCCAGTATCTTTAAGCATTTCTCCCATTACAGAATTATAATTAAACTGTTCAGATATTTCAAACTTCCGCTCTACAAATGATTCTCTTTCTTTTCTCATACCTTCACAATCATTCTTTGCTTCAGTTAAATCTGCTGCTACCTCTTTGTCTATAAACTTTTGGTACTCTGTAATAGATTTTTGTAATGAAGATATATCTTTATTGTTATCAGCTAAAGTATTTAATTTAACTCTAAGTTCTTTAGCTATATCCGTAATCTCTTGTATTTGATTCTCTAACACCATACCTTCTTCACCTAGAGATTTAGATGTAGACTTAAGTGATTTAGCTTCAGTCTTACATTCACTTAACTGGTTGGCGCGCAGATCGTCTGAGATCTCGCCTGAGCACTCCGGACAATAAACATTGGTTTCATAAAACTTAGCACGTTTAGCTACTGAAGACATTCTAGTTCGAACATCTTGCGAGTCAAGTAATAAAACCTGTCGTCTATCGTGTAGTTTCTTTAGCTTTTCTTCATTAGCTTTTATAGCATCATCTAAACCTTCACTTAAAGTATTATTATCTTCTTGTAATTTTTTTATATTTTCTTGAGATTCTGCTATCTTTAGTTCATATTCTTTTTTATTATCATCCGTCACTGCTTTTATATCGCGGATGTATTTTTCTTGTGTCTGTATCTTATTAGATTGTATGTCAATCTTATAATTTAAATCTTTTAAACTATCACGCAATACAGTTTGCTTTTCTTTTAAAAGATGATTCATTTTTGAAAATACATTAATGTCCAGAAGATCCTCGATGACATCTCTACGATGTCCACCTGCAAGCTGCATAAATGGAATGAAGGATGAGGAGCCAAGCACTACAACTTGATGGAAACTTTTATGATTAAGTTTCAAGATGTTTTGTTCGAGGATCTTCTGGTACTCCTTGGCATGCGAAGATTGATTAATCATCGTGCCATTTTTCCATATTTCGAATATACCTGGCCTAATACCACGTATAACTTTAAAACTACTTTTGCCTACATCGAATTGTACTTCAACTACACAATCTTTATTATTGATTGAGTTTATCAATTGAGGTTTATTAATGTTTCTATGTGGCTTACCAAATAGCGCAAATGAAATGGCGTCAAGCATTGTTGATTTGCCAGCACCATTATGTCCTACAACTAATGTAGTCTTATTCCTATTTAAATCTATTTCTGTAAAGGTATTGCCAGTGGACAAAAAGTTTTTCCACTTAACTATTTTAAATTGTATCATGCAACTTCCAGTGCTTGTGCCTCAGTCATGAGTTCACGCATTTGGACTTTGATTTTATCTTTATCCAAATCTGTATCTACACCATCAATATACGAATCAACAATCGTAGTGGTGTCGTCAAACTCAATATCTGTGTCCTCTACATTTTCACCAATAAATTCATTAAAATTTTCTGCGATCTTCAGCTCATGAATATTCACGCTCTGTACACGATCTACAAATCTATCGAATGAAAATGCATCCTTCTTATTTACTACCACAATCTTTACAAATTTCTTTTCTAATTGTGATACATCATAATTATTATAATCTATTTTGTCGTCATTGTAAACAATTTTATGAAATAAAGTATACGGATTTTTAATTCTTTCTACTTCACGAGTTTCAGTATCGATAATATGAAAGTACTTAGGATCATGAGCATCTGACCAGAAAAACTCCATCTGCGATCCTAAATACCAGATGTTATCTCGTTTAGATCCACAATGGAAATGACCAGTAAGAACTTGTTCAAACTTATTAAATATCTTGTGGTCCATTCCATGTACGCTTTTAATACCACGCATCATTTCGAAACCATCAAGCTCTAAGTGAGCACCAAGCCAGTCGGCTTTACAATTTTCTAAGAACGTCATAGTTGACGAATTATTTTCTTGGTTAATCCATGGAACCATAGCAATCTTTAGAGAACCATATTCCATAACCTTTGGCTCCATAATGATATGCACTTCATTCATGTAATAACCTAATAATTCTTTTAGAGAATTTAAGTCATTAGTGTTTTTGTAATAAGTATCGTGGTTGCCTGGAATAATATCCATTTGCATACCAGCTTTACGCATAGGATCTAGAAAGACTTTTCTATTATGATTGAGAGCCTTAAAATTAACAAACTTACGATGATCATAGTAGTCACCCAAATGAATGATCTGCTTGATATTATGTTCTTCACAATACGGAAAAAAGACGTTACCATAGAAATCTGCTGCGTTATTTAAAAATATTTCTGAAGAGTTACGGATACCACAATGAGTATCGTTTAACACTGCTACCTTCACTTCATAAACTCCTGTAAATCTGAATCTACAATCTTAGCTCGTTTCTTTTTTTCTTTTTCCTCTTTAGCATACTGCTGAACTTCTAGATCTGAATGTCGTACCTTGTCTATTCTATCTCTAAGAGTATCAACAAAGGATCCTACTACTTGCCAACTTCCATCTGACATATCGCCATCAACAAAGTTCTCAATACCAGATCTTGTAAGATATTTTAATTTAATGTCTTGTTGCTTCTTTTCTTTTGCTATACGTCTAAGAAATGCATACCATGTTATCTGTGTAAAGTATGCAAAAGCGTTAGGCTTTCCTGTACGAGTAGCTGCAGCTATGTCATAATTCTCAACTGCTTTAAGACAATTTTCAACTGCGTCCATTACCATTTCTTCGCGATATGTATAGCGAATAAAATTAGATTTGTGAGACAAACCTTCAGCGATACTTAGAAAACACTGAGCTATATAATCTGGTACTACTGGAAGAGTTTTACCTGCGTCTTTAGCGTCATTGACTGTATGTACATAAGCTACTACGGCATTAGAAAAATCAGCGTTATTAACATAGTGGGCGCTTTTTTTATTTTTACGTGCCATATCAATTCCTTTCAATAACTATATTATATCATAGTATATCATTAATGTAAAATTTTATTTTTGCTGTTAAGCTGCGCGAATAATTAAATTAGGGGGTGTACAACCATGTAATACTGGTGTATAATAGTAGAGTACTGGCTGAGGATGGAGGTACCACTAATGTAATTTCGTACCCGGCGGTGTAAATTGTATAACGTTATCGGTTTCTTCTTCTGAGTCGTCCCACATGTCCTCATTATCCATTTTTTCTAGTTTCATCTTTAGATACTCGCGCATCTCATCATTATTTAAATTTGCAACTTCAGTTACTATCTCATCAATATTAAATTCTTTTTTCTTTTCCATCTTTTTAATTTGATTCATTGCTTCAGTATAATGCAACAATAAAGCAGCAGAAGGAGACGTTTCACCAATGATATGACCAACATTTAACACAGTTACTTCACTTACATTATCCTGAAATGACATCCATGGTTTAAACGAATAATATCTAACGCCATTATCGAAATCTTCAGCATGAAATATTTTTAGCGCATTGCGTAGTACAAGATCGCCTTCTTCAACGATTTCTAATATTTCTGCAACTATTTCGTCGTTATTCGTTAGTTTAAACTGTTTTAAATTCATAAGTCTATTACCGATGTTGTATAATTAAATTCTTCTTTATTATATATCTTTAATCTTTCGAATGAATGTATTAAAGAAAAGTTCTTTCGTTTTAACCAACTAATATCGTCAGATATATCGTAAAGTGTTGTCTCACGCCCGTCGTCACTTTTTCGTAATCCTCTACCAATTGACTGCAATACTCGTATTTGAGATTTGCTTGGTGAGGCAAATACAATATTATGTAGGTTCCTAATATTTATACCTGTTGAAAAGGTACCTAGTGAAGCAACTACAATTGCATTCGACATACTTTCAACTATTCCTCGTATCGCTTCTCTATCTGATACGTTAGTTTCGCCTGATACAAAATACACTTTTTTGTTTTCAGATTTATCTCTTATCATATTATATAAAGGCTTACCATGTTTATCTACATAATTATATAAGACTAATGTATTACCTTTTAAATCTAACGATAAATTTCTTATGAATTTATTTCTTTTCTCATGCGCTACAATATAATCTATTTCTTCTTGATATGTTTGCTTACCAAAATCTTTTCTAACTTGCTCAGGATAATTAAGGACAATTCTCTTAATAGAAAGCGGAGCTAGTGTATCATTATCTTGTAACTTCTTAGTTGTTGTGACTTTATAAATTTTGCCAAATAATCCTTGCAACACCAGTTCATGTGTCTGTGATCCATCTAGTGTGCCCGTAGTACCAAACCTGTATTCAGCTTCCGTACATTTATTCATTATATTCATTAATGATTTAGATTTAAAACCATGCACCTCATC
>Ga0160423_10001635_pt1 | contig 18756 bp, 13 predicted proteins | sample CRUFie14St8metaG_FD_108191 | JGI IMG/M metagenome (GOLD analysis project Ga0160423, IMG submission 108191) | Marine microbial communities from the Costa Rica Dome - CRUD Field 142mm St8 metaG | ecosystem: Environmental > Aquatic > Marine > Oceanic > Photic zone | place: Costa Rica: the Eastern... | reverse complement strand
ATAATGGATTAGTACAACCTAATATTGGAGCTACACAACTTCCGTCATCAAAACAAGCAAGTGAATCATAATTAATAGCTGTTGCATCAGTACAACCAGCTACATAACAACATGAACCATCGTTTACAATAGCTAAATTTGAATAATTGTAAGCGTTGGGATCAGTACAACCGTATCCTGAACATGCGCTGTTTTGTGCTTGTGCACTGACTGCTACGGCTCTCCTTCCTTTGCCACCATTTAGAATAGATTTAACAGAAAACCAGGAATCCGTTACAGATGGATTTGGATTTATCAACCATGTAGAAGTTGAATTAGTTGTGTAAATTGAATCCATATATTTTTGACCTAACATACTTATTTCATATGATGTTGCTCCTGAAACTGAGTTCCAACTTACATATATAGAATCTGGACAAGGCCAATAAACACTTAAATTAGAGGGAACATCTATAATCGTAAATGTCTCGTGACTAGAGCTTGATGAACTTCCTCTAGAAACTCGGACTTTAGATTGATTATTAATATTATTAGGAACCTGCCATACATAGTGATTTAAGTCACTTGAAATATTATTATTTAATGTGGACCATGAGGAACCATTGTTATTAGAGTATTCAACGGTAAAGTTTTGTCCATTATCGATAGCATCCCATCTAATAACAGCATACTCTCCAGGTACCATGCTTTCACCTCCGATAGGGTGAGTTATTTCTACATTATTATCAATAAACTCATAACAAATAAAATATTCTTGTGGTCCATAAGGGACGGCCCAACCATTTACTTGAATATCATAATCACCTGTAATTGGGTTATCAATTACTATTTGTTCCATGTTATTTAAATTATCAACTCCATTAGTAGCATTTTGATTTAATACACTTGAAGATGGAGTTGGATTTAAAACATATGGAAGAAAATTGTTACCATTTGGGCTTGTGATAGAAAAGTTTAAATCGTTAACTAGAGAAGTAGAAGCTGATGAGTTTCCCTCTTTGTCATGCCAATAAATCATTATTTTTACTTGACTAACACCATTGGGTACATTTAAAGTATGATTATTTACACCACCCTGAGATATGTTAGAGTTTAAATAATTAGAATTTTCAATAACTTTTGCTGCTCTGTATGAGTTTGCAACGCCCCATCCATGTTTAAAATCAGGACCAGGGTTACCAATATCATCAGCAGTATTTAATAAAATACATTTCATAAGAGCGGATGGTGGATTGTTGCCACTGTTTGTTTGTTTATATGCTTGATATAATTGAGCTAAAACTCCAGAAATTCCTGGACAAGCCATTGATGTACCTGATATTGTCTGATATGTATAATTAGGATATGTAGAATAAACGTTTGTTCCTTGTGCACAAATATCAGGTTTTATTCTACCGTCAGCAGCAGGTCCCCTACTGGATGATGAAGCTAAGTCACTTTTATAGTCTAAATTTCCAACCGCAATAACATTTTTAGCTTGTTTATGACCTCCTGTGACGTTTCCCCAACCTGAACCTGCTCCATAACCACAATCAGAACTACCGCTGTTACCAGCAGAAAACACATGAAGTAAAGAAGAATAAGTATTATTTTGTTCATCTAAATCACTTGCTAGTGAGGTATAACCAGCATTGCATCCATTACTATATGAAGCTGTTGTTATTACAACATCATAGTTTGAATATAGACTAGGAACATAATTATAATAATTATTTGTTGTATAATTCATAACATATAAAAATGAACCATCAGCCATACCTCTTCCTAGTGGGTCTAAATTTCCAGCTCCCATAATTGTTCCAGAGACATGATCTCCATGACTATCTCCAGAATTTGAACTACAAGAGAAACAAAACTGTTCATCTACTCTTCCTTTTCTATCAATATGAGGTTCTACATAACCATCATCATGCATCATAACATTGACACCATCACCATTGTATTGTCTACCAGATGAATATTCTGTATTAATTATATTTGTACGATGTAAGGTTCTTCCTGTGTTATTTTCCTTTTCAGCTGGAGGATCAATAGGTTCAATAAATGAAATATAATTTAAGTTTGAAATTAAATTTAAATTATTCTTTTCAATTGAAATAGTGATAGTGTTTGTAAAACTATTCTCATTATCGATTGATTGAGTATAAATTTTTAAGTCATCGATTACTTCAGAAATCTTAACATTTTTAAAAAGAATTAATTTAAGGTGGAGTAAATCATCAGAAACAGACCACTCAGGAAATTCTTCTTGTTTTAATTTATTATCAATTTTATACTCTGGTAATATTTCATTACAAGAGTTAATATTATATTCTTCTAATTTTTCTGAGGAAATATTATTATTCAAATAAACAACAAAAATATTTTTAGGCAAATAGTACAAGAAATCAACACCCTCATTTTCCATTTCTAACTTTTCAGATTTGTTAGGAATATCACTAAAAAAAAACATTCTATAGTCACCTTCATCTAGAATGTTTGAATTTAAATTAGGTTGAATACTAAAATTTCCAGATTTTAGTTTAAATTCAATATCTTGAGAAGACAAAGGCTCAATTATCAATAATGTAATTAATATTAATAGAAAATTTTTCATTTGAGAGTGAGTTTATTGCAAATATAAAGCTAATTCTGACAATATAAATAATCCAAAATTACAATATTGTATTTTAAAAAATATAATTTTGTATTATGATTAAACATATACAAATACAAGTATTACCTAAAGAGGCTAAAGATTTAAATTCAATAAAGAAAATTTCAGCAAAATATCTTAAAATAAACCAATCAAAAATTAATCATATAGAAATTCTCAAAAAATCAATTGATGCTAGAAAAAAAATAGTTAAAATTAATTTATCATTAGAAATTTTCATTGATGAAAAATTTGTAAAAAAAAATGAAAATTTACCAATCTTTAGAAATGTTGAAAATAAAGAAACAGTACTAATCATTGGGGCTGGACCCGCTGGAATATTTGCTGCTTTAAAATTAATAGAAAATGGAAAAAAACCAATTATAATTGAAAGAGGTAAAGATGTAAAAAATAGAAGAAAAGACCTTGCGAATATTACTAAAAATCACATTGTAAACAGAGATTCTAATTATTGTTTCGGTGAGGGTGGAGCGGGCACTTACTCTGATGGAAAATTATATACGAGAAGTAAAAAAAGAGGAGATGTTGACAAGATATTAGATATTTTTATAATGCATGGAGCCAGTCCTGATATTAAAATTGAGTCTCACCCACATATTGGAACTAATAAACTACCAAAAATTATAAGAAACATTAGACAGACAATAATAGAATGTGGAGGTGAATTTTTGTTTAATTCAAAAGTTACTGATATAATCATTAAAAATTCATGTATTGATGGTGTTGTATTAAAAAATGGTAGTACTATAAATTCTCAAAAAGTAATATTAGCAACTGGGCACTCTGCTAGAGATATATTTGAATTATTACATTATAAAAAAATTAAAATTGAATCTAAACCATTCGCATTAGGAGTTAGAGTTGAACATAGTCAAGAATTAATAGATCAAATTCAATATAAATGTAAAAAAAGAAGTGAGTATCTTCCACCAGCTAATTATTCTCTAGTAAAACAAATAAATGGTAGAGGAGTATATTCATTTTGCATGTGTCCAGGAGGAATAATTGCTCCGTGTGCAACATCTCCTGGCGAAGTTGTTACAAATGGATGGTCACCATCAAGAAGAGATTATCCAACATCTAACTCAGGGATTGTTGTTGAACTTAAGGAAAGTGATTTTAAAAAATACAGCAAATATGGACCACTAGCTGGAATACAATTTCAAAAAGAAATAGAACAAAAGGCTTGGAAAATGGCTGGAGAGACACAAAAAGTTCCAGCCCAAAGACTTTTAGATTTCACTAACGAAAAACTATCAATAGATATACCTAAAACTTCATATCATCCAGGTACACAATCTTTAAAAATATCTGACATTCTTCCAAAATTTATAAATAATAATCTAAAAGAAGCATTCATACATTTTAATAAACAAATGAATGGATATTTAACAAATGATGCAGTTGTGCACGCACCCGAAAGTAGAACTTCCTCCCCTGTTAAAATCCCTAGAGACAAAAATAACTATCAGCATCCTCAGGTCAAAGGATTATTTCCATGTGGTGAAGGCGCGGGTTTTGCAGGAGGAATAGTTTCTGCAGCTATTGATGGTGTAAAATGTGCCGAACATTGTTAAATTGTATTCGTATAAAAAATAAAAAAATGAAAAATCTATTAATAATAACAATAATAATCCCATTTAATTTACTATCCCAGTACACAAATATTCCAGATGAAAATTTTGAGTTAGCCCTTTTAAATCTTGGATATGATTTTGTAATTGATGGAGTTGTGGAGACCTCAACGATTGATACAATAACAATACTACAAATTAATGGAAACAATATATCTGATTTAACTGGAATAGAAGATTTTAGTTCATTACAATCTTTATTTTGTTATGACAATAACATCATGAATTTAAATTTATCGAATAATAGTCAATTATTTGAAGTAACATGTTCAGACAATCAACTCACATATATTAATTTAAAAAACGGAAATAATACAGGTTTGTGGTATTTCATGTCTTTTAATAATCCAAATTTAATGTGTATAGATGTAGATGATGTCTCGTATTGCGAATATACATTTGCTGTAGATACATGGACATCTTTTAGTAATAATTGTATTCAAAGTAATATACAATCTACAGGTAATATAAAAAAACTAATAAGGATTACAGATATTCACGGAAGAGAATCAAATGCAAAACTTAACACACCATTAATTTATTTTTACTCTGATGGTAGCATAGAAAAAAGAATTTTTTTTAAATAAAAAATCATAGAGGATCTATATCTAAATTAATTCTAGCAGATTTAAAATCTTTTACTTCTTTATATCTGTTTACATACTCAATTAGTATTTGTTTAGCATTTTTAATTGAATTTCCATCTTCAATCTTAAGCAAAATATTTTTGTGATAAAAATTTCTAATTCTATTAATATTTGGAGATTCAGGACCTAATACTCTATTTCCGAAACTTTTTCGTAAACTAGTTGCAAATTTTATAGAGAGTACTTCTAATTTATTTTGATTTTTATGTTGTATATTTATTGAAATAAGTCTACAAAATGGTGGATACTTAAACATTCTCCTTTCGTTCAACTGTTTATTGTACATTGACTTATAATCATGATGCTTTACCTGATTTAGTATTTCATGATTTTTATCGTAGGTTTGTATTATAACTTTTCCTCTGGTTTCTTTTCTGCCAGATCTTCCAGCTACTTGGCTCATCAATTGATAAGCTCTTTCTAATGCCCTAAAATTTGGAAACTTTAGCATTGTATCTGCATTTAATACACCTACCAAAGAGACATTGTCAAAATCTAATCCTTTAGAAACCATTTGTGTACCTATAAGTATATCTATAACTCCCCGTTCAAAATCAGATATAATTGAAGAATAAGCCTGTTTTTTTCTTGTAGAATCATAATCCATTCTTTTAGTTTTTGCATCAGGGAATAGTATTTTTAACTCCTCCTCTATTTGCTGAGTTCCAAAACCTTTATCTAACATATTATCATTATTACAAAAGTTACATTTATTTACTTTTTCTTGAGAATATCCGCAATAATGACATCTCAATTGATTCTTATCCTTATGGTAGGTCAAACTTACGTTACAACTGGTACAAGAAGGAGTCCAACTACATACACTGCACTCTAAAATGGGTGTATACCCTCTTCTATTTTTAAATAAAATTATTTGTTTGCCCTGATCTAAAGTTGACTGAATATTTTTAATTAAAAATGGAGAAAAATGATACTGCATTTTCTTTTTCAAATAATCCTTTTTTATGTCAACAGTCAATATTTCAGGTAACTGTATATCTGAAAATCTAGAATTTAGTTCAACAAAAGCATATTTTCCAATCTCTGCATTGTAATAACTTTCTATTGAAGGAGTAGCACTTCCCAACAAAACTTTTGCTTGATGTAAGTAAGCTAAATATATTGCAGCATCACGAGCATGATACCTAGGTGCGGGCTGATACTGTTTAAAGCTTGGTTCATGTTCCTCATCAACAATAATTAAACCTAAGTTATCAAATGGTAAAAATAAAGAAGATCTAGCTCCTAAAATAATTGGATACTGAACTTTATTCTTATTTTTTTCATTTACCGCGTTCCAAATCTCTACTCTTTCATTATTGTTCATTCTGGAATGAGAAATACCAACTTTGTTTCCAAAATGCTTTCTCAATCTGTTAATTATTTGAGAAGTTAAAGCAATTTCAGGTACTAAATATAAAATCTGTTTTCCATTATTAAGTTGCTCCTCAATTAATTTAATATATATTTCTGTTTTTCCACTTGATGTTACTCCATGTAATAAACATACATCCTTTTGATTGAATGACTCTTTTACTTCTAACAAAGCCTTTTTCTGAACCTCAGACAGTATTTTTGTTTCTGTAATTTTCTTATTTTCAATGAGTAGCCTACTTATTTCATGATAACTTAATTTTAATATTTTTTTATGAACTAGAGCATTCAAAATAGCTCTACTAATCTTACTTTTTGATAATATTTCAGAAACAGTAAATTTTTTCTTTGGATATTTTTTTTGAATATCCAATATAAAATTTAAAAGTTCTTTTTGTTTTTTAGCGGATTTTACTTTTTCAAAAAAAATATCAATATCTCCTTCATTAATTTGCGCAAATAATAATTTTTTAGATCTAAACTTTTCATGTAATTCCTCTTTAATTTGAACTACTTCTTTTCTAATTAACTCATTAATTATTTTAAAAACTGAAGATTTAACTGCAACATCTGTCACTTCACGTAATGATAATTCTTCTTTTGAAGATAAATTCATAACTATATTACTCTCAACGGAATTTAAATCAGTAGTGTCTCCATCAAAATTTGGGTGAAAAACTACTTTACTTTCTGAAGCAAGCTTCAATGAGGATGGTATCGCAATATTCATTACATCTCCAATCCTACTCATATAATATTCTGAAATCCATTTCCAAAATTTAAGCTGAATGATATTAATTATATTATTCTCATCAAGAACATGTAGAATGTCCTTTGCTTTATAGTTTAGAGGTTTTTCATGATGAATATTAATTACAATGGCAGTGTACAATTTTCTAATTCCAAATTGAACAATAACTCTCTGACCAATATTTACGTGTTCTCCTGATGGTAACGAATAAGTAAATGTCCCTTCAACCGGAAGAGGTAAAATAACATCAACATATTTTTTTTGCATTTTCATACACAAGCAAATATGATTAAAATAAATGAAAATTACTATTGTTTATATTATTCAATACAATATAATTTGAACATATGTAGCGTTATCAATATTGTGTATATTAGCAAAAACATATTTGTTATATGAATAACTATAAACTACCTATACTTTTATCATTGTTAATCTTACTAACTTCTTGTCCGAAACCTGAGGAAAAAATCAAAGATAGTATAAGTATTGAGTTTTATAATCATGTAGATGAAAGTCCATTAATTTTTGATTCTAGTGGATATAGTCAATGGTTTAGTACTCTCTCCAATCAAAATTTTAATATTTATAACTTATATTATTTAGTTACTGATATTAAACTTACTGACAACAATGGAAATACATTAAAAAATTTATCGGATATACATTTTGTGAGCTCAGATAATTTGAATTCCAATTACATCTATCTACCTGAAATACTTAGATCTGGAGAATACTCAAACATAGAATTTGTTTTTGGTTTAAATACAGATAAAAACATAAATAATGAATATATTAATGAAGATTTTCATAATCAAATGTTTTGGCCAGAATTTATGGGAGGTGGATATCATTACATGAAACTTGAAGGAAAATTTAATGATGAATCAAATTTTTATGCAACACACACTGGAGGACTGAACACAGTCGATTATTCAATTACAAAATCATTTCCAATTAATATTATTTCATCTCAAAACGGTTCAACTCACAATATTAGAATATCAATGAACATAAATAATTGGTATAGTAATCCTAACAACATTACCATTGACTCCGATGGAATAATGGGAAATGCTGTGTTGCAGCAAAAACTAAAAGAAAATGGAGATTTTAATGTGTTTAATGCACAGAATATGAATGATTAACAAATGAAAAAAATTTGTTTATTACTCACAGCAATAATATTAATTTCTTCTTGCAAAAAAGAGGGATGTACAGATGAACTAGCTCTAAATTATGACTCAGGAGCAGAAATAAATAATGGTACATGTGAGTATCATATAGCCACAGAATATATAATCAATTATCCTGAAGGATTTCCAACACCCCAAATACCAATTAATAATCCCTTAACTGTTGAAGGAGTATCACTAGGTGAAAAACTATTCAATGATCCAATTTTAAGTGTAGACGGAACGATATCTTGTTCAAGTTGTCATCTAAAATCTTCGAACTTTAGTGATCCTAATAAAACTAGTATTGGATTTAATGGTTCAGAAGGATTTAGAAATGCCTCAACAATTACTAATAGTATATGGAGTAATTCATTTAATTGGGATGGAAGCGAATTAACTTTAGAAAGTCAAGCTTTTGAGCCAGTTACAAATCCTAATGAAATGAATAATACATGGGAAAATGTAGAAAACATCTTAAATAGTAATGATGAGTACCAAAGACTATTTAAATTGGCATTTAACATTGATTATATTGATTCAGTTCATGTAGTTAAAGCAATCTCTCAATACGAAAGAAGTTTGGTTTCCTTCAATAGTAAGTTTGATAAGTTTTACAGAGGAGAAGGTACACTAAGTTCCTCTGAGTTAAATGGATACGCTATTTTTAATTCAGAAAAAGGTGATTGTTTCCATTGTCATGGAACAATGTTATTTACTGATAATCTTTTTCATAATAATGGTTTAGATTCAGAGGAACCTTTTGATGATAATGGTTTAGGCTTAGTAACTAATAATCCAGCAGACTATGGAAAATTCAAAACACCAAGTTTGAGAAATATTGAATATTCTGCACCATACATGCATGATGGAAGGTTTTCTAGTTTGGAAGAAGTAATTAATCATTATAATGATGGAGGTCATTACTCCTCAACTGTTGACCCATTAATGAAAAAGATTGGAGTCGGTTTAGAATTGACCAATCAGGAAATCAGCGATTTAATCGCATTTCTTAAGACACTTTCTGATGAAAATTTTATTTCTAAAAAATAAAAATTATGAGAATAATTTTATCAATAATTATTTGTTTTATTTTTTCCAAAAACATCCTATCTCAAAGAAAATGTGGAAGCATTGAAAAAATGAATAAGTACTTGTCAAAAAATGTTAAACAAAAAATTAACAGAGATATAATAGAAAATAAAATTTTAGAGGAAGATATATCAATAAACACTCAGAGTATGAATATTCCTGTAGTTTTCCATGTATTATACAATACTCCAACACAAAACATTTCCGATGCACAAATTGAAAGTCAACTTGTGGTAATGAATAATGACTTCAATAGAACAAATTTAGATGCATTTCAAGTTCCCTCTAATTTTAATTCAATTGTAGCAAGTATGCAAATCAATTTTTGTTTAGCTAAAAGAACTCCTGACAATAACCCTTCTACCGGCATAATCAGGAAAAATACAAATATTTCATCATTCAGTTTATATGATACATCTATTCATTATAGTTCATTAGGAGGGTCAGACGCTTGGGATACAAAAAGGTATCTCAACATATGGATTACAAATATTGACAGTGGAGTTTTAGGATGGGCGCAATTTCCTGATGCGGGAAGTAAATATACAGACGGTATTGTAATTGATTATAGACATTTTGGAACTATTGGAACAGCTGTTGCTCCATATAATTTAGGAAGAACAACCACTCATGAACTTGGACATTATTTTAACTTGTTTCATCTATGGGGAGATAATTACTGCGGAAATGACTTGGTCAATGACACTCCAGAACAAGAAGAAGCAAATTATGGATGTAAGATTCACCCTAGTGTTAGCTGCAATAATAATGGAGATATGTTTATGAACTTTATGGACTATACTGATGACGCTTGTATGAATTCATTTACCATAGGTCAAAGAAATAGAGTTTGGTCATCAATTAATAACTATCGATCAGATTTAATAAATCAGATTGGATGTGACCAAATAATAAATACATTTTCTGATGCTAGTATAGAAATATTATATCCAATAGATCTTATAGATGGATGTAGCAACCCTATATATCCTGAAGTAAAAATAAAAAATAATTCTACAGATAATTTATACACTGCAACTATAAAATATAAAGTAAATTCTTCAAATTATAAATATCAATATTGGAATGGAAATCTATCTCCACAACAATCAACAACAATATTACTCTCTGGTATCCCAATTAGTGGTAATTCTCATATAATTAATGCAGAAATCATTGCACCAAATAATACTACGGATATAAATACATCAGACAATACTGACGTAAAACTATTTGAGACGTCAACTGGAACAAGTATTAATATTAATCTAATTACTGATAATTATGCTGAGGAAAATTCTTGGATTCTTTTTGATGAAAATAATAATATAATAGACTCTAATGATAGCTTAGTAAACAACAAACATTATATATATAATTATTGTTTAAAAGACGCTTGTTATAAACTGGTTGTAAATGATACAGAAGGTGATGGTTTCTGTTGTGACTATGGAAATGGATCCTTATCTGTAAATAAAGAATTAGATAATATTGAATTAGCTTTACTAACTACATTTAGCTTCACTGACACAATAGAATTCTGTGTTACTGCATTAACGAACAAAGAAAATGAAAGAATATTAAATTCAATAATTCCAAATCCCAGCAATGGAATTATATCGATTAAAAACAATAATTTTAAAAACAGTATTCCTATTTTAGCAGAAGTTTTTAGTATTGAAGGTAAATTAATTAGTTCTGAAACATCATTAACAAAAACATTCAATTTTAGATATTTAAAAAATGGAATATATCTAATCAAATTTAAACAAAATGAAAATGTTATATTTAATAAATTAGTAATAAACAAATAATAAAAATGATTAGAAAAATTTTACTGTTAATATTTATCTTTTTGAGTTTTATCGGATTTACACAAAATAAAAAATGTAACACTACATTTTTAATGAATAAGTTATTTGAAGAAGATATAAGAAATCAAAATCTTTTTTACGAAACCGCAAAAAAAAATAATAAGTGGATAGAAGAAAATGTTTTTAATCAAAAAGAGATAATTACCGTTCCAATAGTTGTACATGTGATACACAAAAATACACATAGTAACATAGGATCAGGTACGAATATATCTAATGAACAAATTGAAGACGCAATAAGAATACTAAACGAAGATTTTAGTAAAACTAATTCTGCTTTTCCAAATCCTCCAAGAAATACATTCATAAATTTAGCGGCTGATGTTCAAATTCAATTTTGTTTAGCAACCTCAGACGAAAATGGAAATCCAACAACTGGTGTTACAAGAACCTCAACAACAAGATCTGATTTTGACCCAGATACTGAAGCAAATGATATGAAAAGAAATAGTACAGGTGGTAAAGACGGTTGGGACCCTGAAAAATACCTAAACATATGGGTTTGTAATTTAGCTACTTCACCCGGAGGAGGTATGACACTTGGATATTCATATTTACCTGGCAGTTTGTGGCCTAATCAGATGTGGAGAGATGGATTAGTTGTTGATTTTCAGTATTTTGGAACTGTTGGAGCTACAGCTGGTGGTAATGATGGTTCAACAGCAACGCATGAGATAGGCCATTATCTTGGTTTATTGCATACTTTTTGTGAAGAAACAGATAATAATGGTAATCCTACATGCTGTGATAATGATGATGTCTGGTGGGGGGGAAATATTGATGACACACCAGCAACTGAGGGAGTCTACTGGGGTTCTGTCAATAGTAATACTAATAATAATACATGTAATGACTTAGGTTATAGTAATATATTCAATACAAACGTTTTAGACATGGATGAGAATTTTATGTCATATTCTTCTGATGTATGGATGTTTACAAATAAACAATCCTCAGTAATGAATGGTACAATGAATAACTATAGAAGTTCATTAAAAAATTCTCCAGCAAGTGTAAATTGCACTGGAATTGTAGGTAACCACAATATATTGAATAATAATCATATTAGAGTTTATCCCAATCCGTCAAAAGGTAAAATATTAATACAAAATTTATCAAATTCTTTTACAGAAAATATTTCGATAAGAAATTCATTAGGAAATTTAGTTAAAGTGTCTGAAAACAATAATTCACTAATTTCTATTGACTTATCAAATCTTGAGAATGGAATTTATTTTATTGAAATAAACTCATCCATCGGAAAAAGAATTGAAAAAATAATTCTAACAAAATAATGATTTCATCTCAAAATATTCTTCCATTATTATCAAAAGAACTTATTCCCATTGTTGATAAAATTCAAAATAAGGAAAGAATTTCAAATGATGAGGCTCTAGTACTTTATGAACAAGCCTCTCTCCCATTGTTGGGAACTTTAGCTAATGAGATTAGAGAAAATAAGCATGGTGATATAACATACTTTAATAAAAATATACATATAGAGCCAACAAACATATGTGTATTTGATTGTAAATTTTGTGCTTACTCAAGGAAATTAAGCAAAAAATCTGAAGCATGGGAATTTACCCAAGATGAAATGATTAAACAAATTCTTGACCACGAAGATCAGGATATTACTGAAGTACATATTGTTGGAGGAGTTCACCCAAAAATGGGGTTAGACTATTTTGTTTCACTTATTAGCGAAGTTAAAAAAGTTAAGCCAAACTTACATGTAAAAGCTTTCACTGCTGTTGAATTAGAATACATGTGTAGAAAAGCGAAAATATCATATAAAAAAGGATTGCAAATTTTAAAAGATGCAGGACAAGACTCATTACCTGGTGGTGGTGCGGAGATTTTTGATAAAGAAATTCGTGATAAAATTTGTAAAGATAAATGTACATCCGAACAATGGCTTGAAATACATGAAACAGCACACAAACTTGGGATGCCATCAAATGCTACAGTCCTTTATGGACATTATGAAACACCGAAAGCTTTAATTAATCATTTACACAGATTAAGAAAATTACAAGACAATACTAAAGGTTTCAACGCTTTCATACCATTAAAATTTAGAAACGGTAACAATCAAATGTCTCACATTAGAGAAGGATCTGTAATTAATGATTTGAAAGTTTTTGCTTTTAGCAGAATATATCTTGATAATTTCAATCATATTAAAGCATATTGGCCCATGATTGGAAAAAAGACAGCTCAAAACTTACTATCCTTTGGAGTTAACGACATTGATGGAACTATTCATGATACAACAAAAATCTATTCAATGGCTGGTGTTGAAGATCAAAATCCTACTATGACTCCAGCAGAGATAATACAATTGATTCGTTCTGTAGGAAGAAAACCAGTAGAAAGAGATACAGTTTATAATATTATAAAAGAGTATTAAAAATTTCTATTATAAAATACTTTTTATTAACCTTAATTTATGAGTATGTATTCCTTTATCTACATTAAAAATTCCCTGTTGGTCTATTCGATCGATTCTGACTTTTCCCGAAGCGTGAATAATATGGTTATTTTTTAAGACAATACCTACATGAATAATCCTTCCTTCATTATTATCAAAAAAAGCTAAATCACCGGGTTCGCTTTCATCAACAAAACTTAATGTTGTACCAATATCAGCTTGTTGGTATGCATCTCTAGGAATGTCAATACCATTTAATCTATATACAATCTGGGACAAGCCTGAACAATCAATACCAAATGGAGTTCTACCACCCCATAAATAAGGAGCATTTAAATACATCATTGCGTTGTCAACAATCTTATTTTTTTTTAGAAATCCAGTAGTCGATTCTCCCTCAAAATTATAAGTTTTTGAGCCTATTGTAAATTTTTTTTGGTCTAATTTTGGAAGGATACTTCCAAGTACGATTGTTTGTAATGATTCAGACCTAATTATATCTAATATATCAGTTGTATAATTTTTTTTATTTGATAAAAAACTTTTAAAAGTTTCTTTATCAATTTCATTTACCTGTTTATTACATATCCAACCTTCATATTTATCATGCGACAAACGTACTTTAGAAAATTTCTTTCTCTGATCTATAATTTTGTAAATTTCACCAAAAAGTATCTGACTAACCATTTCTGATTTATCAGAAATTTCGGATCTCATTGGAACTATTGAAAGAATAGAAATACCAAATTTCATTTAAAATTTTTCAATGACTATTGCTGATGCGCCACCTCCGCCATTGCATATTCCTGCGACTCCAATTTTTGATTTCTTCTGTTTCAATACGTTTATTAATGTAACAACAATCCTAGATCCTGAACTTCCTAATGGATGTCCTAATGATACAGCTCCTCCATTAATATTTACTTTTGAGGGATCAAGTCCTAATATCTTCATATTAGCAATACCTACGACTGAAAAAGCTTCATTCAACTCAAAATAGTCAACATCAGATATATTTAAACCTGCTTTTGAGATTGCTAAAGGGACTGCTTTTGCGGGAGCTGTTGTAAACCATTCAGGTTCTTGAGACGCATCTGCGTAGGAAACTATCCTAGCTATTGGTGTAATTCCTAGTTCATTTGCCTTATCTGCACTCATTAGTACCAATGCTGAAGCTCCATCATTTAAAGTAGAAGCATTAGCAGCTGTTATTGTTCCGTCCTTTTCAAAAACAGCTCGAAGTTTAGGTATTTTATCTAGTTTTACATTTTTATACTCCTCGTCCTCAGAAATAATTAAATCATCTCCTCTTCTTTGAGGAACATTTACTGAAACTATCTCATTATTAAAATTACCTTCAGTCCATGATTTAGTAGATCTATTATATGACTCAATGGCATAATTATCTTGTTCAACTCTTGAAATATTCATTTCTTTAGCACATATCTCAGCACAATTACCCATATGAACATTGTTATATACGTCTGTGAGACCATCTTTTACCATTCCATCAACTAATCGCATATCTCCAAGTTTTTGGCCTACTCTAGCTTTGTCAAAGTAATGAGGTACCGAAGACATATTCTCCATACCACCAGCTACTACAATATCATTATCTCCTGATTTTATAGTTTGAGCAGCTAACATAATGGATTTCATTCCTGAGGAACATACTTTATTAATTGTAGTACAAGGAATATCCGTTGGAAGACCAGCGAAAATAGCAGCTTGTCGAGCTGGAGCTTGCCCCAGGTTAGCTTGTAAAACATTCCCCATAAATACTTCTTGTATATCGTTAGATTTTATGCCTGATTTTTCTATGGCTCCCTTGATTGCTATTGAACCTAATTTTGGTGCTGAAATAGAAGATAAACTGCCCATAAAACTTCCCATGGGAGTCCTTACAGCTGATACAATTACAACTTCTTTCATAATATATTCATTTTAAATAATTAACTAGATAGCACTAATTTTTTTGTATTTAAATTTTTTGATAATTTTTTTAAATCCTTATAAATTTCTTTTAACTCTGACTTGTAACGTTTAAGTTCATTTTTTCTATTTAGTAATTTTTCAGATTGTTTCCAATCATTTATAATTTTATTAGCAGTTTTTATTAGAGTTGTAATCTTTTCTTCATAATATGTTTTTTTTCTCTGGTCAATATATTCTAATTTTTTATTTAAAATATTATGAAGAGATTGAAATTTGCTATAAAAAATTAAGTACTCTTTAGTTCTCCTTAAATTTTTTGTTAAACCAAATAATGATAAAATATTTATAAACCATTTACTTGGGTCAAATGCAAACCAACTAATTCCATTTCTAAAGTCATAAGGAAACTTATGATGATAGTTATGGTAACCCTCACCAAATGTAAATAAAGACATAAACCAGGAATCTCTAGCAGTAGATTCAGAATCATAAGTTCTTCTACCAACATAATGACATAAAGAATTAATGAAAAACGTTGCATGGTGTACTAAAGTAACTCTAAGAAAACTCCCCCATAAGAGCGCTCCTATTGGTCTATCAAATGATAATCCAATCAAATAAGGGACAATAAAACCTCCGATAATAGCTATCGAAAAATAATATTTCTTTTGAAATCTTACAGCACTCTTTTTCTCTAAATCTTTTACACCTACAACTTTATTTTTTTCTTCACTAGTATTTTCAATAACCCATCCAATATGAGCATACCAAAAACCCTTTGTAATAGAATATGGATCGTCCTCAGTTTCAGCTTTATTATGATGTTTTCTGTGGTCTGAAGACCATTTTAGTATTGTATTTTCAAGTGCGAGAGATCCAAAAATCATTAAAATCCATTCAATGAAAACATTAGTTTGATAAGATTTGTGTGAAAATAATCGGTGATATCCCATGGTGATTCCCATTCCTGAGATAAACCAAAAAATAATTAATAAAACAGGTTCTTGCCAAACCATACCATTAAAATAAATGTAGAATGAAGTTCCAATGATTCCAATTATTGGTAATAGTGTAAGAAAAAAAACCATTGACCAATTATATTTTTTGTGATATTTTTTCAATTTTTTTATTTTAATGCAAAATTAATGTTTTATTTGATTCAATAATTAAATTAGGAGTTCTTATTACGAATAAAATTTTTAATAAGTAAATAATAAAGAAATATTCCTAATAAGTATAAAATAGCGGTTATATAAAAAATTGTTGAATAGCTATATTTAAGATCAATGAGAAATTTAAATATTTGAGAACTAAAAAACCAGCTTCCACTCCAAATTGCGGCTACAATTGCACTTAACATCTCTTGGTTATTCTTACCTACATAAATCATTGTAAGCTCAGAAGTTAATGGAGCCGCCATATTCATTAGAGGTGCTCTCATCATGTAAAAAAAAATGGCAAAGTATACAACAAAATTATATTGATTATAATAAGCCGTAGTAGACAAAGCAATTAAAGCAAGTACAGACATTAGTTGTGTATTAATAATAGATTTTTTAAAGCCAAATTCTTTTTTAACAAATGGTACTATTAGTGAAGAAATAGCAACAAATAAGCTTGTAACTCCACCGATAAGTGCAAAATCACCAGAATCAATGTTGAAACTATGAAAAAAAAATAAATTAATAAATGGAATGGTTAACCCTGCACCAATAGCTATGACTAATGTAGGTAATATACATTGAATTATTAATGTCCAATTGTAGTTTCTTTGAGTTTTATTTATTCTATGTAAATTTTCAGGTTCAATAATTTTTTGAGAAAAATAAAAAGATAAAAAACCAAAACAAGAAATTATCAATAATATTTGTCCCTCATCAATATCTAATAAATTAGACAATATATATATAAAGATACCAGCAATCAACATAGCGATACTATGAGTAGCAAAACTTAAAGAAATCGCATAAGTCTGATTTTCTGAATTTGTATGTCTCATTATATACGGCAGTACTGATATTTGAAACATAGTAAACAAAATACCCCAAATAAAAAAAATAATTTTTAAATATTGATTTAAGTCGTATTGAATCATTAATACAAGTAAAATAGCTATAATAGGTAAGAGAACACATGATGCAACAAAAAATGGTTTTAATTTTCTAAAACTTATAAAATAACCAAATGGATATGATAAAATTATTACTGCTAAAAAACGATAGGAAATTAAGTCTGCGATTTCTGAATCAGAGAAACTATTTTTAGATAAATAAATATTTAAAATTAAAAAAAAAGAAGTAGCGATTAATTGTAAAAAAAACTGAGACTTAATCAAATCAAGTACACTAGTTTCAATCTTAAAGTAATTATAAAATTTGTTAATCAACTAATAATTTTAGTAAATATGAAAATACAAAATTACTAAAATTTCATTCAGATAATTTAAATTTAGTGTATAATAACGAGAAGGAGTTAATTTAATTTAGAATAATACATTGATTCTCTGTAACCATTTTCTAATGGAGTATTTAACCATTTTTTAAATTTTTGAAAAATTCTAGAACTCACAGAGGTTTTTGGAATATTAACATCTAGTATTTTAGAAACACCTATTGTTATTTTACCCTTTCTCCATCCATTTTGATTTGGTTTTAATAATAAATCATAACTTAAATCAAAATCTAAATTATTTTCAGAGTGAAAAATATAACCTCCACCTACTCTAATTCTATCGCTAATAGACATACCCGCAATGTCATCCTTAGTTGGAATCTTTATTAAAAAAAAAGTATTTTTTTGTAAACAGTATTTTAAGAATAATTGAAAATTAGAAACATTTAAACTATCCTTTACAGGATTGTATCCATCTAAAACATGATCTGCTATAGCCTCTTCATTTGTAAGTCCAAATATTAAGTTTTTATTAATAAAGGTACCAATAAACAAATCAAATTTTTCTGTAAGTTTCTTATCCGTATCAGTTATTTCTAAAATATCCGCTTTAAACAACACTTGTGAGTTAGATGTTAATGAAAATAAAAAAAATAAAATAAAGAAAGAAAAAAAATTTTTCATAAAACAAAATTACAATAAATTTAAGAAATTTATCAAGATTTTATATTTCAATAAAAATCAAAAGATATTTATACTAGAGCTAATTAATTAATTAATTTATTTTTCTTTT
>Ga0160423_10001634_pt1 | contig 18762 bp, 19 predicted proteins | sample CRUFie14St8metaG_FD_108191 | JGI IMG/M metagenome (GOLD analysis project Ga0160423, IMG submission 108191) | Marine microbial communities from the Costa Rica Dome - CRUD Field 142mm St8 metaG | ecosystem: Environmental > Aquatic > Marine > Oceanic > Photic zone | place: Costa Rica: the Eastern... | reverse complement strand
CTCGTAGTCAAAGTTATCTGCTGATGCCCCAGTGCCAATGCCAACCCCAACGTCAAGGGTTACCTGCTTGGACGGGCAAGCAATGTTGGCCCTCTGCTGATCACTTGCGCTTGATGAGCCTGAAGATATCGGTGCGCTGCCAGTGCCGTCCCAGTTAAGCAACTCCCACGGGGTCCAGTTCCAGGCAAGGATGGCGTGCTGAATGGTGTACGAGTGGTGGATTGGTATGATCCTACGATCAAACGCCCCGATGTCTGTGGCTTCGGTTACTGTCGTGTTGCCTGCTCCTCCCAGTGTGGCGAGGTACGGGTAGGTAGCGTAGAAGGCTGGAGACGCCGAAAGGCCCCCGTGCGCCATGTTCTGGTACAGCGGCACAGCGATGACCTCGTAGGCTGCATCGTCTGCAATTACCTCTGTGGGGGGCACATCTGCGAACCTATTATACCCACCCTCAAGCTTGTCCCTGAACTGCTCATCGAGCGTGTCGATGTTGTAAGTAACTCCATCGCTTGAGTCCGACTCAATAGCCGTGGAGTGTGCTGGAGTGTTAATCGTCACACTGGGAGCCGTCTTAGCTCCGTACTTGCCAGCGCCGCTGCCGCCATCGATAGGGATGTTCTGCACCGTTGTTTGGCCAGTGTCTCTAGACATAAGCTCGCACGCGAACTTCATGGAGACTTCAATAGAAGGTAGAGCTAAGTTCCTCCCGTCCGAGTCTTCAAGGCCTGGGCACTGTATGGACAGCACCAGGGTCTTGTATGGGTCTACAGCTATATCCATGTCGGTTTGGATAAACGGGTTAGCCCTAAGAGAAGGGCCAGCGTAGCCCTCTGCCGCAGGGATAGTGGTAGACCACAACTCCCTCTCAAGGTTGTAAGGGTAGGTGTCCCCAAAATACTCTTGCGTCTTCTCGTGGAGAGACAGGGCTATGTCCAGCCTAATAACATCTTCATAGGTGACGTGGCCTTGCTCAGACGAGTACCCGTATTTTCCCGTATTGGCTAGGCCGCTAGAGGTAAGCTTCCAGAACTGGCTGGCAATGGCTCCCGGCTCACCTCTCTGGTCGAAAGAGAATGAGACTGACTTGAGTTTCATCTGAGGTAGGTTGCCACTGTAGATGGCATCCTTGCCACCGGCCGCGTTGGTCGTCGTAAGGAATAGGTCTTGGGGGGGAGGGAGCACAAAGGGTATCGTGATGTGCCCCTTGGGGAGGGAGTCGCTCGCTAGATAGGGCAGCGTCAAGTTAACCCTGAACGGCGCCATGGGTGCCTGCATCTGCTCCTTCTCAATAGCGATGCTTGTGAGCTGTGAGGCGGCTGATGCCAGCGGTGGGTACACATGCTCAGGAGTAAGCTTCGCGCCGCGAGACAGCTTCTTGCGTGTGATTTTAGCCACGTGTCACCTCCTCAAGCATGGTGACAGACATGTGTATTTTCTGCTGCATCCACGGGTACTTTGCGCTGTTGTTGTTGGGGTTCCAGCCGCTCGTCCTTTGGACGGCGCCAGTGATGCTTTGGGACTGATACGAGGGGATGACAACCGCCACCCGGAGGCGCGCGTTTTGGTGGATGGGTATGTTTAGGTCTCTGAGCTTGACGTATGCGCCTTGGATGGTGGTGCCAGGAGCTTTGTCGTTAGGCACGTTAAACCCAGGCTCCATATCTTGGTAAGTAGTGCCGTGAGCCGGGAGGCTGAGCTTGCTGAAAGCGTCGTTGCCAATGACAAAGCCTTTTCTCAGGACCTCTACGTCTGCCATGTTGCGGTCTTCTCTGGCAAACTCACTATCCACAGCGGCGGTAATCACAAGGTCTCTAGAGCTTAGGTCAGGGTAACCTTCAGGTTGGTTGTTTGAAGCAAAGCTAAAAGGGTTCTGGAACACCTTGCTGCTATAGCCAGGGTCGTCAACCTCAAGTATCAAGTCTATCGAGTCTAAGATAGACGGATTGTCAATGAACCAAGACCTAGTCCACGCTAGTTGAAGGCCGACAGGCAAAAGCCCAGGCTGCCAGTCAGATGCGCTAATCTCGGCGTATCCAAATGGATGCACACCCGGAACACCCACTCCCTTAAGCCTGTAAGGGTTTGTTGTCTTGTTGTCGTCATTGTCGGAGTGGCCTTCAGTCTTGTCTGCAATCTCGTAAGTGGCGTTTCGAACCCTCAGCCAGGGCCAATGGTGGGTGCCATAAACCCCTCCCGCTGAAGACGCAGAAGCCCCTGTGGTTGGAGAGGGGCTGTCGGACGAAATGCAGGCAGGGCTCTGCGGAGTCCAGCCAGCCACATAAGTGGTTGGCACCCAGCGCTTACGCAGGTCGCCATAGGGGATGTCATTGACGCGCTCAACAACGTCGTCAAGAGCGTTATCAATCCGGTCTCCGTCAATAGTGGTGCCGGTTGAGAACTGCTCTTTAGTCAGTGTTCTGGGGTTCTTCCGCCAAGTCATTAGGCACCAATAGTCCCTGTCTCGGTAATGACAGCGGCATGAGGGGGGCTCGTACCGTCAAGTCTCGTGTTGCCGGTTAGATTGACACAACCAATGGCCTGCACCAGCAAGGCTGTCCCAGACTCATTGTTTATCGTAGTATCTCCGCCCTCTATGAACGTACAGCCCACAAAGGAAGCAGTAGCTGCTGCCAAGCCCGCTCCCTGATCAGACACAAAGACGATGTTGTCCGTGCTTGCATCTGACCTACGGAATATGCAGTTCACGAAACTGACGGCTGCGCCTGGGCCAATGCGGACAAGCTCGGTTGCATCCGGCTGGTTATCATCCGTAAAGGTCACTCCAAATACAGACGCGTGTCCGTTGATATGACAACGCCTTGATATGATTGTGTTTGCAGCTAATCCCCTAATCACATTCTGATTAGCCTCATGCGTGAACGACGGGTAGACGCCGCCGCCTAGAGTCCACGTGTTGTTGATTATCTTGGACTCGTCTAGGATGCTGCCTTTGGGCAGCACCTCTAAGCCTGCAACAGTCTCTTGGATGGCTTGGTCGTGCGCTGCGTCGTTGGCCTCTTCGGGTGTGCGGTCAAACTTCAGGAGCTTGCTGTAGATGCCGTAGTTGGGCATTAGCGACCCCTTCTGCGGCGACCGCCGACCACTCGGAACACCGCCTTGACGCCTTCAAGCCAGAGCTTTTCGGCTCGGTTCATGATGAACCCGAAGTTCATTACGCTGAAGCTTTCACCCTTGACCGACATGCTCACAGCTATGTTGCTCGTGTCTTCATCGCCGATTAAGACCGTGCCATCAGCCGTTGCAGAACCACTCGCGGACTTGTTGGCCCAGACAATGTCAGTCCCGCCAGATTGGAACACCTTATCAACCAAGGCACCATTGCTCTTCTGCACCCTGGTGCGAAGTGTGTTGGTCCCAACTGCCTGCTCTACTGCGGCTTGTGCTGGGGTGGCGTCGATAACCTGAGTCATCCACTCTTTACGGTCGCTGCCTACTAGGGTGTTGAATGTGCCGTAGGGCCAGACGCTGTCGAGCTTGTCTGTGCCCGTGCCGTGGCTTAGCAGGTTGGCGTAGAGGCCGCGCATCTTAAGTTGGTTGCCGCCCTCTAGGCCCACGTTGGTGGACTTGTAGGCCCAATCCACAGGCTGGGCGACAGAGTCTTCCTTGCGCACCGAGGTTGTTGCCAAGGACCACCTGTTAAAGATGTTGACCCCAGGCCGTATGGTTGTTCCAGCGTCGTCATCGGTAACGGTGAAGTGGGTGGTGCCTAGGGTGGTAAGCACTGACCAACCCATGCTGCTCGTGTCCTCGTCAGCTTTTGCTGATACCCTTTTGAAGGGCACGTATATAAGCCGGTTATCCCTGAGGACGTTAAGGTTCATGTGCGGAGCGTGCTGGTACCCTGATGTAGAGACGTAGTCCCACTTAACCTTAAGGAACTTGCCATCCTGGTCGGCAGTGGTCATGCCTGAGTCGGAAAACACTTGAACCTTGCCAAGATGACTGCCACTGGTAGCCCACCCCGCTGCGCTGGCTAGGCGCTCTGTCGGGAGTAGAAAGTCGACTGTGGAGTTGGTAGCGTGGTTAAACACTGGCTTCCAGTGGGTGTTGTCAAACGCAAGGTCGACTTCAATAGTGTCTACGTCCATGGACTGGCCAAGGACAATGCTGAACAGCACCAAGATGTAGTCATCGGTGGTTGCTGTCGTGACCCCAGAAGGGAACACGTACCCAACGGGCACCTTGATTGGGTCGTGTAGGTAGAGGCCACCGAGAGGCGTGGCCCCTGTCCCTGCTCCAGGCGTATACGCGCCGTAGCCTGTTATCTTGCGGTCGTCCTCATCGGAGACGCTGCGATCGATAGACCCGCCTCTGCCGTACTCCATGATGAAGAATGAGCGTGAGGTGACGTCGAAGTTAATGTCTGAGCCAAACACGTCAACAGCCTCGTCAGTCAGGGCCTGGACGTCTGGTCCTGCGATAGCAAAGATGTCGTCTTGGTAGTTCAGCACCCATGGCGCGGGCAGGTTCTGACTGACACCCACCACGGCAGCGTCGCCCAGCCGAGCAACCATGCTCTCAAATGTCCACCACGACCACTTCCCGCCGCTCAACACTAGAGCGCCGCTTAGGCCTGGCACGCAGATCAAAAGCATATTCATCGATGCGACGAAGGTGCATTTCACACCCTCTGCCTTGAGCCTCAACGTCGTAGTCGGCTGCTGGAACGAGAGAGATGGGTTCGCCTTGCCGTGGTCTACAAAGTAAGACGTGAGGGGGTTTGTCATCCCCTCCCTCTCGAAGAATGGAAGCACATCGTCCGACAGGCGACTCATGTTGAGTCCGCTTGTCGTCTGGTACACGCCGCTTGTATCCACCCATACCAAAGCCGACCCCATGCGGCACTTTGCGTTAGGCCCAACACAGCCCACCGTGTCGCTCACACGGGTAATCCTACCGGCTGAAGCTAGGTCACCGACAGAAGGCTGGTACAACCATGTCTCATTGGCTGTAAATATCATCAGGTTTGAGTTGTGCTCAGCCACCGCTGTGATGCCTTCTTCAGAAGGCACCTGCACGAAGTTGTCGCCTACAATGGCATTGGGGTAGAACGGGTCCGAGAAAAAGACCGTGTTACCCTCCGCGTAAACCATGCGCCCGGACACCACTGCAATGTCCACAGCGTTAGGCATGTCTGCGGTTCTGAAGTAAGCGTAGGCATCTGTGTTGATGCCGGGGCTGAGCACCACAGGTGTTATCATGCTCGACTCACCATAAGGCAGGGCATAGTCGCGCAGGTTAAACTTATCTATGAAAGTCTTGCGGGTGCCATTGAATGACGACGGGAGATAGGCCCACGTGCCCGTGTGCTTATTGCCGAAGTAGAGGATGTCAGCGAACTCTTTGAAATAAAAGAACTCATCCTCTGCCTGGACCCACGCCTCGTAGGACTCACTCTTGCATGTTTGGTATTGGGGTAAGAGGTCGTCAAGGTTGGTTGGAGAGACTGCGATTGTTGCGCGCCCAACAAGGGCAGTGGGGACCTCATCATTGTAGCTTGACGCCACAGCGGTCTGGCTAGTGTGCGGGTACAGTGGCACTTCAAAGCGTTCGTTGGTGGTCAGGTCGTACACGCTAGCTATGTATACGTCCTTCAAGGGTGCGTATGCTGAAGCAAGGTTAGGCCCACCAGCTTCAGAGGAAATAACCTTTGCGAGAAAAACAGACAGCATCTGGAGGTTGCCAAAGTTTGTCTTAATGAGGTGCGACCCAAGGTGCTTAGTGAACCCCCACTCAGAATTCTCGTACCCGCTGAAAATGGCAGACATCTCAGTGTCAAACTGGGTGACCTGACCAAAGCCCTCTCGCACTTGCCAGCAGTTGTTGCTGAACAGCATGTTCAAAGCGAACGACCCTGGTGTGGGTGCGTTCGCCTGGATGCCGTCTCGGAGGACCTGTACCTCTTGAGCCTTGGTAGCCATTAGCTATACCAGGGTACGGTTTGGATGTAGTCGTAGCCGTCGTAAGCCCTAGCTTGCAGGTACTCTCTGAACTCAGAGATGCGCGTAGCAGCCTGCCTCAGGATTGGTTCGCTCTCAGCGCCATCCACAATAGCGTACTGGCGGTAAGCCAGCAGGGCGATGAGGTCGTGGAACGGAGTTAGATTGTCGATGAAGTTTGCGTTTCCATCAGTCCAGTTGACAGTAGACTCTGGCACGTAGTTGACCTCGTAAGTCCCTGTGAGCCGAGTGCTGAACCTAAGGATGGTGTTGGCTAGGTAGTAGCTGCAAGGCACAACGTCTAGCGCCTGCTCGTTGCTCACCGCCTCAAGCCTCTCTGATATCCGTCCTTCAGAGTTACGCTTCACGATGGTGTTAAGCCTGACCATGCGGCCAGGGCTTGCGACTGCGTCAGCGCCCAAGAGCTTGGGGTCAACATTGGCTAGGTCGTGGCTAATCGCATTGGATAACGTGATGTTCTGCGTGGTGTTGTAAATGACCGGGTTTATGTCGCACACCATGTTGCGGAACTCACGGTAGCCATCGGCTAGGTAGGTTGACACGTCCGAGTCAGACACAAAGGTCTGGTCAGGCTCGTCAATATACTGACGGAACTTGACTATGAGTTCTGCCGTCGTCATCCGATACCCCCGAATACCGGGCTAATAAGCGCCTCTTGGCCTCGCGCGGTGTTGGACTGCGCAGCCTCCATGGCGTCCTGCTGCTGTGCCATTCCGACCGCAGCCTCGGCCATCTGACCTTGGGTCTCAGGCGACTGTGCTGCCATAATGCTCTGGATAGTCTGGGCTTGGCTTGGGGATGGCAGTTGGCGTGGGAACACCTTCTGCATCGTCTCAGCCTTGATGAACTCCTCAGTGGTCGCCATGGGGTTGCTCAGGGCAACCACCACGTCTCTGATGTACAACTGACGCTCCTCGGGTAGGGCGTAGAAATCGTCAGTATGTACGAAGTCAGCGAAGACCTTGAGCATCGACTTGATGTCATCGGACTGGAAGATCTCAATCTCGAAGCCTTGCTTGGTCGCCTCAAGCAGCTTCTTGGCGTGAGACAGACCCTGAACCTTCTCAGTGATGTAGGCGTTACCAGTGCGGAAGGAAAGCTCCTGCATCGCTGTCTCTGGGTCAATCAACCCAGCTTGGAACAACTCCATCACGTGCTGATCACGGTCGCGAGCATCGAAGCGGAAGGCGCTGCCTGCCTCGATAAACACCTCTGGGTTGTCCACGATGTTCTCTGAGCTAATCGCCTGGTAAAGCACCCGACCCGTCTGGTCGAGCATGCGCACCATCTTGGACTCAGTGTAGTGAGCCTTCATCAACTCAAGCACAACCTTGGCCATCTCTCGGATAGCGCGCTCCACGTTGGTCTGGGTCTCCTGAAGCTGTGACGTATCTCGCTCAGCCAAGACCTGCATGGCCTTACCAGAACTAACGCCAACAGCGCGCTTACCAAGGCTCACCGAGTGGATGCCCGCCACGTCGTGCATCTCTGCCTGCGTCCGGGTAATGCTGTCCAAAACATACCCAGGCAGAGGGACTGGCTGAATCTGAGAAGGAGGACCACCAGCAGGGTTGAAGTAAATCTTCTCGCCTGGTCGGTTGGTCATCGACGAAGTGTTGACGCCTGCTGTCTTAGGGATGGCCCACTTGGGGTTACCCATGAGCTTGACGTTATGCACAACCTGGGTGCGCTGCTCGTTGTAAAGACGCTGTAGGTCCAAGAGAGGCTGCATCAGGCCAATGCCCCACAGTCGCCCAGGCACCTCTGTGTAGCGGATAACCTGCACCGGGAAGGTCTTGGTCTTCCATGTGCCCTTGTACAGGTACACATCGTTAGACAGGATGGCGTGGCGACCATCCCTCCAGTAAACCTCCATCAGCTCTACGCGGTCATCAGGCACGGTGTGCAACTCGTAGTCCAAGCCTGAGTCGTCACTGTTGCCCCCGGAGTAGGACATATCGTCCACCTTATCCGGGTATGCAGCCTCAACATCCTCTTTGACGTGATAGCTGCGGATGGCTATCCACTGCGAGTCGCGAGGGTTTGTGACCTTATCCTCAAAGAAAAGGTCATATGGGCTGATGGGCTCACTGTGGATGACGTCATCATCAGCGTCGTAATAAGTGTGCATTGCAGTGGTCCCAGTCACCAACAACCACTGCAATGCGGTATGCACCTTGTCTTGGACGTCCTCGCGCGTCCAGTAATAGCGCAGTGCAATCTCAGAACTCTTCGCCTTGATGATGTCGTCGTTAGAAGGCGATGCAGGTATGACCGCGATAGAGGGGTAGCTCAGCGTAAGCCGAGCCATGATGTTTCGGTAGATGTTGAGCAGCAGGTTAACCGTCTGGCGCTGACTGCCATCGGGCCTAGCGCGCTGGTTGATGAGGTACGATCCCCTATCGCGATCGAAGTTAAGCCACTGGCGCCCTTCGAGGAACATCGTGCAGAGGTCCCACATCCGGCCATAGGTGGTCTTATCGCTGCGGGAAGCCTCAATCTGGCTGCCCATGTTGTCTGGGTATTCAGGCATCCTAGAACCTGTTGCCGTATTGGACGGTTGGAAGCCCAGGCCGATACGTTTGCATTAACGGTGCCGGGTATGCAGCAGGCTGGCCTGAAAGCCTTGCCATCTCTGACTGGGCAGCAAACGCTCTGGCGCTTGGCTTTGGGGGTGTGAGAGACCCGGCGCCAAACATATGGGGTAGGAGTCCGGCAGCACCACCGATTGCCCCATCCAAGAGCATCATGCCTTTTGGCGGGCCGGACGGAGAGGAGGTGAGCTGTATCTGAGGATTGCCTCCAGGGCCGACAGCCTGCCTAGAAAGTGGCTGGTACGGCTTTGGAGGGTCAGGAGTAAAGAGGTCTATAAAGCCAGGGATAAGGCCAAGACCTGCACTAACTAACGCCCCTGTCAGCGGATCCATACAACACCTCAAATATCTCAGAAGGAGTGGGGTCAACCGAAGCGGGGTTCAGGAGGTGGTCAGATTCCGCCTCCTTTACCCGCCTCAGCGTGGCCAGAAACCTAGCCAACTGTACCTCCACGAACACCCCACCTGCAAGGAGGAGGACAAGTAGAATGTCGTGGAGAACAGCCATCATGGGCTAGCTAAACTTAAGCCCGGTCAAGATGCCATTGGCATTGGGTCGACAGCAGTAGTGGTTGTAGTACCACTTGTAGAAGCCCTCGAAGCTATCCTTGTTTTGGACGCGAGAAAGCACCGAACCATCAAGGTCAGCAAACTTCCCGTCCTCAAGTACCGCAAGCTTCCAATCCTTTGTGTTGAGGAAAAGCATCAACCCTCGGCCAACGTGGCGAGCCGCCTTGATCGGGATGCCGCCATAAGAAAGACCAAGAAAACCAGCGTCGCCCTGACCAGCCGCACCTGTGCGTGTAATCTGAAGGTTCTCCTGGCAAAGGTGGATATACTTAGCCCGGTCAAACGGATTCATCATGATGATGTTTGGCTCCATGCCGCTAAGAGAGGCAATGCTGTCAATAACCTCTTGTATGCGCGAAAGCGTCAGATCAATCGCAGCCTCTGTACCAGTCTCCGACATGGTCATAATGACAGACTGAAGGGGTGTTGCATCACCTGCTGCCTGCCCACGGTCAACACCAAAGTGAACCTCAGAAGCTAAGTTGCCGTAAATACCAACAGGCTCTGTTTCGAGAGCAGCCTTGGGAGTTGCTTCGCTGACAACGACTGCTGCGGCAAAACCACTTGAAACGGCGCCAGCCGTAGTGTCGAGCGCAGTTGTAAAGTCAATCGTGCCGACTGCGGACTTAGCCAAGAACGTCGCTGCTTTCACCTTCTTGGTTGCAAGGACTTCGTAGCAGGTTGTCGCCGATGGCTGGAGGGTTTGATTGGTGCAGTTGACAATCTGCACATCAGTATCAGCGCCGCCAGCGGGGAAGCCCATTGCCACAGCAAGCTTGTCAAGATCGCCACGAAACTCCCAATCGTCGGCGCTGTTTTTCTTCTCGTTCAAGAAGCCAACAACGGTGCCGCCGCTTACCGCAGTCTTGTCTGCGGTGTTTCGGATGTCCTCTTTCAGCTTGTCCATCTCAAGCTCAAGAGCCCCGATGAAGCTAGCGGTGCCACCCTTTGCTGCTGCTGCAATCGCAGGCCCTGTGACCTCAAAGCGACCATAGAGGTAAGCCGCACTGAAGGTAAGCCGCTTCGTGTCCTGCGACCCAGCATCTGGGATAGCGACGTTTTCAGCCTTAAAGGCGACGCCAGTATTGCGTCCAATGTGAACGGGGACAACGCCCCGCTTGCCTGCCCAGGAGATCTTGGCCTTCTCGAACATTTCGAGAACCATGACCTCATTATTGAGCTGCTCCTGAAGGGGCCCAATGTAAAAATCCTTAAGGATGCTGTCTAAATGGCCAATCGTGACCGGGGTTACTTCGCTCATTTCCTATTCTCCCTAACCGAAGAGTTTGATATCGCCACGTTCCATGGCTTTGAAGAGGGCATCTGTGCCCTCCTTGATCGTCCCGTATGACTTCCGGTCAGCGGTTCGAGCAACACTTGACGCTCCCGTCCCTGCACGCTTTGGGCGTGAAGGAACACCCGACGACGCCTCGGTAGCCTTGGTCTCGGCCTCTGCAACAGATGCGCCGGGGTTCTTCTCAAGATACCGAGCAATCGCCTCTTCTTCGCGCTTAGCGACCCACGTCGTGTACTGCTCTGCCACACTGTCTAAGTCTACATTCGGATCACGCTGTACGGCACTGTAGAGAACTTGCTGAAGGTCTGTAGTGAGGCTCTTGTCATACTTGTCAGTGACATCGGCGACCTCTTGCCGGAGACGAATCCGCTCAGCGTGGACCTCCTGCTGGTGCAGGCGAGCCTCCATCATGGCAATCTTATCCTTCACTTCCTTGGGAAGGTCTGGGTTGCCATTCAGTAGCCTATCGAGTTCGTCGGAGACCTCTGCTTCATTCTCTACCGGCTTGGCTGGTTGCAAGTTCCGCATCATCGCAACCTCGTTGCGCATTGCCTCTACCTGCTGCTTGAACAACTGGACCTGCGCAGCAGCATCTTCAGCATCTACTCGATACTTGTTACGCGCTTCCAGTACGTTCTTAAACCGCTTATACGGTACGCGGTGGCCCGGTGGCAAAGAGTCGTCTTCGTCAGCGCCGTTGTCTGACTTAACCCCTGTCTTCGCCTCGCTCTCGCCGGTTTGGGCCTCTACCTCATTCTGATCAGCCGGTACTTCCGGTGTCTCAGGCTGGGCTTCAGCCACCTCTTCGGCTGCGGGTGCAGCCTCGACCTCTGGTTTCACGTCCTCGGTCACGGACGCAGGTTCACTCTGCTCGGAGAATCCAAGCTCCAGTTTCTCAGTTAGCTCCTGTGCTTTCTCTTCGCTTAGTAAACCCATCTCTAGCTCCTTTTAACGCCGTGGAATCTTGGCGGGGTTGACGCGCTTTTGCGCGAGTTCATTTTGAGAGAGAATGTCTAATGATTCTTCGTCACTAGCTACCCACTCTTCTTGGAAGACCTTACCCGTTGCGTGCTCATATGCCAAGAGTTCGCGCAAAGTGGTAGGCTTAGTTGACAACTTTTCCTGCTTAACGGCGTCTATCTGACCCACCCCAGCCAACGCCAGAGCCCACGCAAACACCATGTCGTCGTGTTTTCCGCTGTCTGCCTGGGGCTTGCCACCCTTGCCGTAAACAAAAGTGTTCATCTCTGCCTTCATGCGGTCATCGTTAACAACCAAGTCCCCAGCAGACAAAGCCTTGTGTAGGTTGGCCAGGATGACGGGGCGAGTGGCGACGGTGGTCACGAAGCCAAGCTCTTCCTTCCACCGCTTGGCCATCTTATCAAACTTGGTGCGCCTGTAGAGGTTTGCGTAACCCTCTCCGATGAGGTGCTCGATGATGCTTAGTCCGTAGGAGTTGGACTCCGCCACCACCAGAGCGTCCCACTTCTTCGCCTCCTCTAGGACTCTTGCAGCGAACTCGCTTGGTGAGACTCTGACGTAGTAGGTGCTGACGCACTTTGGCTTCTCCTTGTTTGTAATGTCCATGACGCAGAACGAAGAAAAGTCCCCAGACGGCGAGCCCGAAGCAGTGTCAACGCCCATTGCATATACATGATACTTCTGCGGTTTAGCATATTCCCTGTACCCCGTAGACGCCTTGGCGTGCGGGTAGATAACATCGAAGTACCGCTCACCTGATGTGATGAACGCCACCTCAGCGGTGGCCGGGTACTCCTGATGAAACGTCTGCCAGTTGTTCCCGCACTTGGTTCGATAGGTATCAAACGCCCACCACAGCTGGTACTTGGTCAGTTTGTGCTCTTTGGCGTAGTCATGCCACTTTGTCATCTTGCCACGGAACGCATCAGGGCGTTCCTTTAGCTGGTACTCTTCAGAGAGCATCCACGGCAAGAAGACCTTGCTGTAGCCATTCTTGTCAGTCCACAACTGATGGGCATGGTTCAAGCCGTTGGCTGTGGTCTCCATGACAACAATAGCGTCTGGCGTGGCTGTCTGGAAGACAGCGCGCACAGTGTTCTCAACATCCGAATAGAAGGCGAACTCAGAGCAATGAAGAAAGTTATAGGTGGTGCCACGGGCACTCTGCGTGTTGGCGGTGAAGACTCGAATCATGCCGCCATGGAAGAACAGCATCTCCCGCACATTGGACTTATCGGTAGGAAACTGAAGCCATTGTGGGAGGTTGTCGTAGAAGCGTTTGTAGATCTCGAAAATCTGCTCAGCAGACTCCCGGCTCTGAGCCATGACGCCAACGCGGAAGTTGGGCCTGAAGCAGGCATGCCAGAACGCATACGCAGCGATGCCCGTAGTGCCGCCCATCTGACGAGCCTTGAGATCAAACACCCATGGGTTGTCCTCGATGGAGGAAACGAGCGTCTCCTGGGCAGCGTTCAGCTTGAACGGGATGAGCTTTGCCTTCTTGTCAACAATCTTGAGATGCCGACAGAAGTAACGGAAGTCAGCGGCACACCGCCGAAGCTCTTCCTCAGTTGACTTGCTCTTCCTTGACACTCGGCTTCACCTCTTCGCGGACCTCATTCAGGATATCGCGCAGACGGTCGAGGACAATCTCCTCACTGTCCTCCTTGAGCTTGGTGGTGCGGGCCTCAACGTAGACCGTATCAGCCTTAGTCTTGGCAAGCTGAGCCTTCTGCTGCTCTCTCTGGACTTCGTCATCCATCTCTGGCCTATCGTTCCACTTGTATCGCTTCTGCAACACGAACATCGCAGCGCGCCAGTTGTGTTTCTCGGTTGCCTCTCGGATAACAATGTCTGCAAAGAGAGACTCACCAACACCCTCTGAACGGCTGATTTCATGGTAAAACCACGGGTACAGAGAGTGCGTTAGGTTTTTCTGACCCTTGCGAGCCCATGTCTTTACCGTGTGAGGCGACACGTTAGCCATAGATGCCGCTGATTGGCGGCTGTGACCGGCCTCAAGAGCCTCAAGGACGCGAAGCATACGCTTCTTCATCGCCCTTTCCTGGGTAGTGAGGATGATGTCCTCAGGCTCGGGGTAATGCACGGGTGCTTCAGCCATCTAAAAACCTCTTCTTCCAGCGGTGTCGCTTCTTTCGGTCTGTATCCTCAAGCATACACACGTGCATGCACTCGAAGAAGCGGACGGCATCTTTAGCGAAAAGCGCGAGGTCTTCTGGCTCGGCATCCTCTTGGATGTCGTTAGACTCCATGCGCTCAAGCATATTCACCACAATCTGTCGGCAGGCGCGATGTTTAGGGCGGAGGGCTGCGTCATGATATCCAGACAACATATCCACTAGGCCCATCAACTCCATGCCGATAACCTTGAAAGAGCAAATAAGAGAGTCCTCAAGGCTCAGTCCAGCTTGGTCATAATAGGCAACGTCCAGGGACTGCTTGCAACTCGACAAGCACTCAGCGATCAAGCCTTCGACAACAGTGGCCTTTCCGATACCGCCGGAGCGGGCCTCTTCACTGTAGACAACAATATCCTTGGATATCAGCTTAGATGCTCCCCCAAGATCTTCACCCTCTGGAGCAAACACGCTCATTTGGAAAACCTCCTCAACTTAGGCCCGAAATACTTAGCGCCACTTGTGCGGGCGCTATGCCTAGACATCCGAATCATAGAGCAGACAACATCCTTGACGGGCATCCCGGAGTATTCAGAAGCAGCTTTGATAAACTCAAGGGTGTCCTTACCCAGGTCCTTAGCTTGGATCTTAGCGACCACGTCCATGGCGGTTGGGCCAGCAGGCGGCTTACGCGGAGTCTTCTCCTTAGCTGCCGCTCGGAGCATGGTCTTTGCCTCGTCGGTGACAACGGGCTTAGGCTTACGGGTACGCTTGACAACCTTTTTCTCACTCATGGTCTACTCCAACCAGTCCCAGGCGTGGCAACACGCCCAACCAATCAGTAGAGCCGCTCGCCTGTCGTCATTCTTTGCCAGATGAGCCAACGGCAATGCCGGGCTATGTCTGGGTTTTGACAGAATATTGCACATGTCGCGCGTAGCCGCAACTGCTCGCGACCTTGGCTGCGACGGCAAGCCAAGCTCAACCCTCCAGTGGGTGGGCGATATCTCTACATAGGGCACATCCTCGTACCACGCGCTAGTTGCAAAGCGCTCACGCACCCTGGACAGCCCAAGAGACGCTGCTGCGTTCACACCGACGTAGCCACCACCCTCCATCACCATCAGGTCGATATCGAGAGCCACCCCGCTTACCGCAAGGTAGTCCGTATGGTCTATGTCACGGAAGTCAACGGGCTCTGTGCCCTCCCATACGACCACGGCGGTGGCTTTCTTGCCACTCGCCGGGTCAATACTCACCCATCGGCTAGGTGCTCGGTGGGCAGGAGGGGGACACGGGGGAAACTTGCTCTTTGATTTAGCCACGATGCCTCAACCCCGCCGGAATGAAACGAGTTCTGCTGCCATCCCACTCAATATCGCTCTCATATAGGTTGCGACGGGGGCCATGGCGGAACTTATCCATGCCAATCTGCGCCTCCCAAGGGCTAGCGTTTTCGTTAACATTATGTAGCAGCCAAGGCACAAGACCCAAATCAGCATCATCATCGATTGCTCCTGAACCCTTGGAATCGCGGATAGTTGGACGCTCTTTCGTCCTCTTAGCCGCCATTGTGGGTTGAGAGATGCTAATCACCACGCAATCCAGTTCCATAGCCAACTCTTTTAGGCCCCGGCTTATCTGCTCAAGCTCCTCAGTGCGGTTACTGCTGCGCTTTTGGGACCTCATTAGCTGGATATAGTCCACCACAATGATGCCAAGGTCCCCTTTCTGGGCCTTGTAGGACCTAGCAGCCTGCCTGACACCGTCGATTGTGCCCGCTTGGTGGCCAACCACCCTGATTGGGGCGGACGAAACATGGTGAGCGGCGTGAGTAAGGGCCACTAACTGGTCCTCATTAAGCCCTTCTTGGTCATGGAGCTGCACCGGGATGCCAGAAGATGCAGCAATCAGGCGTCCGATTATCTGATCAGCGGGCATTTCTAGGCTGACAATGAGCGCAGGGCGCTTCTGCTCGTGTGCAACCGCCCAGGCAAAGCCATTTACGGCCAATGCAGTCTTACCATGGCCGTTCAGGCTCATGACTAGCACCAACCAGCCGGGTCGAAAGCCCCCTCCGGTAGCCTTATCCAGCGGGTAGAGGCCTGTGGAGATACGTGGCGGCTTCTGTTCACCCTTCTGAATGGCGTGTATCATCTTCATGTAGTCAATGACTACAGGTCCCGCATCATCTCCATCCGTTAGATTCTCACCTGACTCCCTCAGACGTCCTACCAACGCCTCAGCCTCGGAGAGAGCTTCTCCTGGGCTGAGGTCCCCATCTATAGCGATGGATGAGAGTTGCTCAGCAGCCTGATGCATGCGGCGTCTAGCGGTCATCTCCAGCAAGCGGTCCACATAGGTGTCGAGCATGGAGGTTGAGCCAACCCTATCCATGAGCTTGACGAGGTCACCGCCGCTTACACGGCCCCATGAGCCCTGATCACGCATGACTTCTTCGAGCACTACGCCATCGAAGTCCGTATGGCGCTCATGCGCCACGACCATACCGTCCCAGATGAAGCGATTAACGTCGTTATGGAAGTCCTCCCCAGTCAGACGGCTGGACACCGAGGGTGTTTTGGAAGGGTCTAAAAGCAAGCAGGCGAGCACCTCACGCTCGACACTGCTGCTCTGCGGTAGAAATAGCGGGTCCATTACACGGCCTCCAGGTTTTCGGCGAGTTGGTGCCGCTCAAGGACACGGATGGTCTCCCGGAGGTACAAAGAGACCCCCTCATCCACCGCCCCAGAGTTTGCAGCCAAGAAGGCGCTAAAGAAAGCCAGTATTTCATCAACCGGGTCTTCGGGGTAAACCTCGATATGGCGTCCCGAAAGCACCCCATCCAGAAGACGACCCGCCTCCTGATACCTTCCCGCTCGTAGGCAGTTTCGGCCAAGCCACTCGACGGCGTGAGCGCCATCCGTAGCAGACCTAGCATCGGCAAAGTGCCCGAGATCTAATAGACGCGCTCCGAGCGACCTCAAAGCGCGGGACCTAGCATCGAAATCTAGGTTAACTGGAGCCACGAGCTGGCACTTACCACCGTCACACTTCAGCATACACATCCCCTGTGTAGAAAAAGACAAGTAAAACCATCCCGCGCCAGTGCGCTAGCATGAGACGCGGGATGGAACCCATAACCCAAAGGAGAGCTACTCCGAGGGTGAGAAGAGACTGAACGAAGCCCCAGGGGATGTCAAGGCCTCGTTCAGAGGAAGTTAATAACTCCCGTATTTACGCTTAGGTGCAGTCATTCTTGGGTTGTGCGGGCGCTTAGCGGCGTCTGAGCGAGCCTTCATGCGCTTGTAGATGCCCATGATGTAGGCGAAGTCGTCAGACTTGCCCTGCTTGGCAGCCTGCTCCTTAGCCTTTGCGTACATCGCCTCTTCGCGCGCTGTCTTAACCATGTTGCCTGGCATCACTCAACTCCTACCACTTCACCTTGTCTGCCCAAAATGCAGCAGACATCTTACCTTTAGCAATGTTCCGGCGGTGACGGGCCTTGAAAGAGGCCCTCTTCTTCTTCATGCGCTCAGACTCCCCAGCCTTGGGCTTGCCAGCAGTGCTAGCTCCCTGCTCACCAAAGCGGATGGTCTTCACACGGTCACCCTCTTTGGCCAACACAACGTGGCTCTTAGTGGGGTGGTTAGGCGTACGCTTAGGCTTGTTGTAACCCGATACGCCCAGGCGCTCCATAAGCGCCGCATCCTTGCGTGCCTTTGACATCAAGACCTCTTCTTACTCGTACCAGCAGCCAAGCCATGGCGTGCGTACTGCTTACCCTCACGCGTAGCCTTAGCCTTTTTCCGAGACGCAGCAGCAAGCTTCTCACGGCCAGCGGCTGTCTTCCTCAGGCTCTCTATCTTCTTCTTAGGCAAGTAAACTCCCTTACCCTTGCCGGAATACTGCCAGTCCTGCTTGGACCAACGCGACAAAGAGGTCTCTTTCTTCTTACCCTTATACCCACCACCACGCTCCTTGTAGAGCTTGGTAGCGAGCTGCATAGCACGTGCAGAGTGCTTACCGCCCATACGGGCCTTGGCGTCAGACTTGGCCTTCTCCCACTTGCCAGGGTCCGTCTTGACAGCAGCGCCCTCGCGACGAGCAGCTTCCTTACGAGCCTTTGACAAACCAAACACCTCGCGCGCGCCTGCGCGCTTCTATATAGCGGAGATCACCAACAAGGCGACTCTAACCAAATCTCACCATCTCCGGGAATGTCGCTACGCACGTTGGCGAAACGCCACCGGAGTAGCTCCTACTCCAAACACGGCGGCTTTGCACAAAAGCAAAACGCCGAAGCCATCTAAACTTACACCACCAAAGCCACCGATTGGGCCCGAGTGTTAGCGAAGCGTACAGTCTACGCACCGCTAACTCTCTAATATGTATCATATATTAATATTATAGCACGTTTTGAGGGTTTTGTACACCCATGGATTTACATGCCCCTTTTGGCCTAGGGGCCAACGGGGAGAAGTGGGCTGAGTCTGATCAGATTTAGTGCGGGGTTGGAAAATAGCGGCGCGTAAAAATTGCAACAACACGCCCTGCCAGGGCGGGGGGTCACCGCGTTGGTGGGCCTTCCCCGTACCGTGACACACCGCGTCATACCATCATAGCGCAGTGCGTCATCACCCCATGACACAGTGCGTCACCCCACCCCGTCCCTATTGGCATGACCCTTGCTACGTGTATGCGCGCGTCATTCGTATGCGCCCAGGGAGGAGGGCCTCGAGTTTCCCTACCGACCGGTCAGGTTATTCCAGGGAAGGGGGAATCCGGGCGGAGCCTAGACACCCACACCCCGAACCCAGCCTGACACCCAAAAAAACGACATGACCGAACCGCAATGATATCAACACCTTAAGCCTGATTTACCCCTGTAGCGTTAACGTAGTTGTCGAATAATGTTGCACGAAGACGGAATCTCTGTCTTGTATGGGGATGTCGACGGGGACTGACCCAGAGACTCACTGACAACGAAGCCCTGACCCGATGCGAAGCGCGGAACGACAACCCCCAGACGGGGGCACAGACTCGGAAAGCGCAAGCGGGAAGCGTCACAAGCGGATGGAAGGCCGCACGGCAAGTCAGACAACCCATAACCCAACCCAACCCATGAGAGCTACACGAGTACACATGCAACGATGACAGCGCCTAAGGCGCAGCAAGGCCCTATCACGCGGGCCGATGGT
>Ga0160423_10001632_pt1 | contig 18774 bp, 21 predicted proteins | sample CRUFie14St8metaG_FD_108191 | JGI IMG/M metagenome (GOLD analysis project Ga0160423, IMG submission 108191) | Marine microbial communities from the Costa Rica Dome - CRUD Field 142mm St8 metaG | ecosystem: Environmental > Aquatic > Marine > Oceanic > Photic zone | place: Costa Rica: the Eastern... | reverse complement strand
ATCCGAATCATTAGTTCCATTATTATCTAATGAATTTTCAACATGAATCCCCGTTGCAGCATTGCTGTTACTTTTGACGTGTAGCTTTGCAGACGGACTAGTAGTCCCTATACCTACGTTGCCTGCGCTAATATGGTTATTTGTGCCGTCTGAGTAAAATGCTACTTTCTCTACTCCACCATCATATAAGTGGAAGCGTCCACCGTTTGTAGACTTTTCGCCAATCGCAGCGATACGGTCTGTGCTTCCATTAGCAATTAATGTAAACCCAGAGTTTGCGGAAGAAACGCTGTCTGACTTTACTGATAGTGGTGACTGCGGTGCAGTTGTGCCGATACCTACATTGCCATCATCATGAATGCGCATTTGTTCAGTATAAGAACCACCGCCAATAAACTTCAATGCACCAGAGTAACTACCGCCAATGTTTAAATCATCAGAAGAGTCTAATTCAAACACGGTTCTTTCAGTGCCTCCAGAGTCTTTTTGACGAATTTCAATGTTGTTATTCAATACAAGATTACCAGTCATCGTACCACCCGTGGTCGCTAAACCGTTAGCAGTATAGTTTGCATCGTTGTTAAATCCGCTGATGTTAATGCTTGTTTGGTCTCCAACAATGTCTTCCCAGTTTACCGATGTTAAGTATGTATTGTTGGAGTCAAACTTGGTTGTGCCACCAGCTACAATTCTTACTCTGTCAGTATCAAACTGAATGTTTGTATCCGCATCACCATTATGAATAATGTCATCAGCAACGTATAAGTTACTTACTCTTGCATTGCCACTTACATGTAATAAGTAACTAGGACTTGTAGTTCCAATACCTACTTTTCCTTGGTTAGTAATACGCATTGCTTCGGAAAGAGTTGTGTCTGTAGTAAGTTCTTTAGTCGCAAATACTAAACTTCCTGCACATCCGTCTACGGTATTTGAAGTAATATGACTACTAATAGCTGCCCATCTTTCTACATCGGTATCACTAGCTCCTGCAAAAACAATTTCTCCTCCGTTTCCAGCTGTAGAGGAGTCTCCCAAGAACAATAATTTTGACCCTTTGTTTCCAAGGGTAGTTCCCGTAACGCTTGTACCTTGAATAGTAAGAACGGGCGTGGTTGCCTTTATCTCTAATTCAGAACTAGGACTCGTAGTCCCGATACCTACTTCTCCGCTATCATCTATTGTTAATCTAGTGTATTTTGTTCCACCCTCACTAGCGGCTTCTTGTATTAAAAGTCTGCCGCTAGAATCTATTGACTGTTCCCAGATTTGACCAGTGTCAGTTCTAGAAAGCCTAAATGTAGGAGATGAAGACGCTGAAACGTGCAGCAAAGCATTTGGGCTAGTCGTTCCGATACCAATCCTATTCGGTGCAATAATATCCCCATCAGACTGTATTTGCACTATACCAGAGCCATTATTGCCAGCGTCAAAATTAAAACGATTTGAAGCGTCAGCGTAAATTCTCACAGTACCCTGGTCAAGATTTCCTCCATTTCCACGCAGTCTTAAATCAGAAGCTACGTCTATACGACCAGTGATGTCTACATCATTTAAAAAGTTTATTGCCATAAGTCTAATATAAAAAAAAGGGGCGAGAGCATTGCACTACACTCCACCCCCTTGATTATTTAATTAATTTATGTTATCAACCAAGTCCCACCATCATAACGGTAAACGTAGCATCGGTATTGACTGATATTGTCAAATCTCTATCTGTGTTAAAATCAATTTCTGGGAATACTTGAGTCAAGGATTCATTATACACTTGCACAATCGGAAGTTCATCCGCAAGAAAACCATGCGTTGATTGATTAATTGTTCCGGTACCGCCACTGGTAGTAAGACTCGCCGTATATCTTTTGGTTTTTGTGCCTAACTGCGTTTGAATCGCAGAAGTAACACCATCCAAATAACCCAACTCTGTTGAGGTAACCGCCGATACAGCAACTTTACCAGAACCGTTGGACACCAACGCACGAGACGCAGTTAAGTTTGCGTCATCAATTGTAGTAGCAGCACCGGTGATAGTCGCTTGCTTACCATCTAATTGTGTTTGGACATTAGAGGTAACTCCATCTACATGGTTCAACTCGGCAGTCGTAGCCGTTAAACCATCTAACTTGTTGATTTCTGCTGCTGTTGCGCTAACAGCAGTTCCGTTTATGATTAGACCACTACTTTGAACTCTAACTTTTTTTACATCAAGAGTTCCTTTGTTGCCACTAAATACCTCGCTGCTATTTGTTGCATCGGGAATAAAGGTAAAGAAACCAGTGCTATCGTCAAACCCAAAGAAACCTACTTTAGCGGCAGAGCCGTCATGATAGCGGAACTCAATACCTCTGTCTTTGTTGTCGTCAGAACTCGGAGCAGTGTTACCGCCCAAGGTAAAGATTGGGTCATCAACTGTTACTGTAGTAGAGTCCACTGTTGTGGTAGTACCGCTTACAATCAAGTCACCAGTAACCGCAAGGTTACCAGCAGTAGTCACAGTAACATCTTGAGCATCACCGATGATTACGTTTTCTGTGATTTGTTCAAGCCTTGCTGTAAGATTACTTACATTTACATCGGTATCTGTGTTTGTTGTTTTATTGGTAAAAGATAATGTACCGCTACCATTCGTAGTAAGCACTTGTCCACTACTTCCGTCACTAACATTCAATTCTGCAATACCAACAGTGTTATCTGTAATTTCAGATGCTCCAACCGCTGAAAGCACAGCCAAGCCACCAAGCCCAAGGTTAGTTCTTGCTGTTTCAACCTCGTTCAAGTCCTCCAGGTTGCTGGATACTGCGAGGAAAGAACTGCTATCAGCAGTAGCAGCACTACCCAAGCCAAGAGATGTGCGAACTGTTGCGCCGCTCTCATATGCAAAAGCACCCGCACCCGTAGCCACAATAAACTGGCCGTCAGATGCTGCTGCACCAAGAGTGTCAAGGTCTTCGAGAACACCATCAACACCCACTGTAATTGAGCCACTTGTTGTAACTGGGCTACCACTTACAGTAGTACCCGCGCCAGCGGTAATGCCCACACTTGTTACAGTACCCGCGTCCGCTGAAATAGCCCCCCATGCAGAGCCATTATAAAACTTTAATTTATTTAGAGTAGAATCATAAGCAATCTGACCGGCTACCGGACTACTGATTGCATTGATTTCTGTTGTCGTAAGGTTATCAATTCTGGCATTTCTCAACTCATTTTTCCCGAGGTCGAGGTAGCCATCTATTGTAACATTATTAAGAAACGCTATTGCCATACCTTTTTGTTTTATTAATTATGCTAAATTAAGTTAGTTTAAATACACTTTACCGCTTGTTGACCCCGAAAATGTCAAGGTTACTTGAGCAGTCGAGTCATATTTTATACTTGGGTATATAATTGTTCCAGAGGAATTTACAACAGTAACGGAGGGATTTTTATTCATAGAGTGAGTCACGGTCCATGTATCCGATGGCTGCACTTGCTCAAACACCACATTCTTGTCGCCAGTACCTATTACCGGTTTTTGGGTGGCAATGCTGTTCCTTTCGGTCCCTCTAGTCACCGTAATACTCTGACTTGCAGTCTTCTGCGTTACGGTAATTTTATTACCTTCACCATTTTTTACAGATACATTTATAGAAGCCATTACTCTGTTACATCATCAATGATTACAAAATCTCCAGCAAACCAAGTGCTTACATTACTTGGCGATTCAGAAGAATTAGTGGCTTGTAAATCGTACACATAAACACCAGGACTTACATTCATAGATGAGGCCGCTTTTGTAATGGTCAAAACACCCCCGGAGGTTTTCGCAAAGTTGCTATCCCCCTCGGTAAAAGACAGCACAGTGGTGCTGCTGTTCGCTCTTTTACGAACGTCTATCTCAAATGAGTAGTTACTTGATAAATCAATAGCGTTTCCATCCTCATCCGTAACGGTAAGTATTAATTTAAAACTATCGTTTTTTCTACAAGTAATATCGAGCCTTGATGCTAAATCTAAATTTACTGATGCCATACTACAAAACTAACTTAATCCCTTAATACATATAAAAAAGTTGGGGTCAACTTGCGCCAACCCCAACCAACCAACGGAACCACCAAACAAACACTAATACATAGTGTTTACTTTAATGCTGTTTTCAGTGCTTTTAGCACCTCCGCACCATGTTCACTTTCTACCAGATGCGCTACAAGAGAGTCCTCTTTCTTGGTTCCACGCGCAACGGTACATATTTGTTCTTGGCTATCCGACCATTTCCAGGTGTTGCTTGCTCCATCAAAGGTAATAACTCGTGCAGTCTTCGCTCTACTAATGAGGGCATAGATTGCATTCTGCTTATTCTTACTACGGCGAACAAACTCCTCCGGATGAGATTCGGCATATTCCTCTACCTTATCTCGAAGAACAACCAATTCTTGGTCTTCTGGCCAGCCCATCATAGCAACAAAATTGCGGACATCGGCAGCACCCATTTCTGCTGCAAGGTTTAGTGCTTGACGCTTCGTGCTACGGCCTTTACGGCGTGAATCAGATTCTTTCTTCAAGTCAACACGATAAAACAACGGTGCTATACTTTCATCTCTCTTTTCATTTGAAGCGTTATAGTTACACAACTCCATGTATTCATAAGCCTCGGCATCACGGACTGCACCTCCTTGAAGCACTATTGTACCCAAGTTTTGCTGCTCAAACCAAAGTGTGCGATACGAAGGCCCTTCAGAGCCAATGCTCGCAATCATTGCAATATCTACAAACTCTGATTTGTTTTCATCCCATATCCTATCTCTGTTTGGAACATTTTGAGAACAAGGAACTTTTGTTTTTGATGGGTCTTTGGAATTAATATTAACTCCCAACAATCGGTAAGTAGCCGATTCCCCTTTTTTGAGTGCGACTGGTTTTGTTTTCTTGTCAATCGCATTTACTTCGTTATAAACTTTCATAACTAATTAATTAATGTTTGTGGTGGTGGTTATTAAAAAGGGTTGGAGGAGGCAAGCCCCCTCCGTCCCTATTGGATTAAATCCTATGATTAGGAAGTGTGCATGTCCATAGCAATGAACTGCTCAACACCTAATACTTCAAGTCCTTGCACAGACTCGTAGTGACACTCAAGTACTGAACGCTCGTCAGTTGGAGTTGGTGCAAGACCACCCAACATGATTTCACGATACTTGAGGTCAGTACCATTACCAGCCATGAAACGAACGCGCATGCGGTCCAAAGACTCACCAGAGCCAGCGGCTTTGATGCTATCGTTTGGTACAAAGTATGCGAAGTTCTCAAGACCAGCAGAACCAGTGAAGTTAATCACTTGCTTGTGGTCAATCATTGGCAAGTACTTCTTCATGTAAGTACGACCGTAAAGTTTGAACTTGTCAATTCCCAAATCCAACTCTTTACCGCTAACATCGAAACGCGCGCCAGTAAAACCAGCAGTCGTTAGGTTGTTTAGCATGTTGTCGATTTGAACCTCTCCTTCAGTTCCGGTGAATAGCAAGTATTCTTGTGGAGCGCGAGTTTGGTTCAAAGTCTTCGTCAATGAAGCCCAATCAGTTACACCCAACGCAGCAGAGTTAGTAATCTTACGACCACTTGTGCTTACGATGCTGTGGTGCAAACCTTGAGTAGTTTGTACTGGGTTACCTTCAGCGTCTTGTACATCTCCGTAAGAAGCATCAGTAAACTTGTCATCAGACTTCTGACCGTACATCAATGCGAAAGCAATATCTGAACGGAAGCGAGTCAATGCTTCGTGCTGACCTTTCAAGAAGTAGTAAGGCTGACCCTTAAACTCAAACTCAATCTTTGAAGCATTCTGAATGTCAGTGATGACATACTTTTCTTTAAAGATTTGAACTTGGTTAGATTGCTTTGTTGGGTTCAATCTGCGAGCAGAAGGTGATTTAGAACCTTCACCAGCAGCGTTAGAGAACGCAACTACTTTCGCGCCATTAAGGTCGGCAGCAGAAGAATACAAAGCAGAACCAACGCTCTTGATTTCCAAGTTAGCACTTGAGATAGACTTCACATACCCAACATTTCCGTTAGGGAACATCAACAAATCACCAGCACGAACCTCTTCTGTAGAAGGAGCAGAAGCAAGTGCCAAAGTAAAGATTGTTGTAGAAGTACCACCAGAACCAGCACCAATGCTTGATTCAACAGTTACAGCACCAGAAGAAGCACAAGTTAATGCACCTTCATAGATTTCGCTATTCACAAAAGTGTGATATTCGGGTACAGCAGTTTCAATACTACGACCCATCAATTCCATTACATCCAAGAAAGAGTACTCCTCGTTTGTAACATTCAATAAGCGGTTTAAGATTTCACGCTGGTCCAAGAAAGACACAGACGAAACATAACTCTTATTTACCGCGTTTAGACCTCCAAATGCAGCCATTTTAATTAAGTTTTTTGCCTTGCGGCGTTAATAAATTATCTTCCCAGAGCATTCAAAGCGGCTTTCAAGAAGTCTTCTCTGGTGTCGCCACCGGTAGAAGATGAAGCCTTTTGAGGCCGAGAAGGATTTTTAATCTCACTTACCACCTCTTTCCCGCCGAGGGTCTTGCCGTGATTAATAAGACTACGCTCAAACATTTGCGGGTCTGAAGCATAGTTCAAAACTCGATACCATTTGTCGTAGTCAATCTGGCCTTGACCATCTTGAAAGAGTTGGAAAAATTTGTTGTTGTCGATTGTCATTTCAACAACGGCGTCCGTGTTGTCAACCTCATATGCGAAAGGTTCACCGTTGTAATCAATAATCACTCTCTGATTATCAACTAACTCCCTTGTTGTAGGGTGGCTTTGAACAGCCTCTGTCCATTGCTCGCGGGCTTGTTGAGCCTCGGCTTGCGCTTGTGCAGAGTTGTCCTCTCGCTGTGGAATGGTAAACTTCGCCTGGTTCTCAATCATTGATTGACGCTTGCGATTTGCTTCTGACTTCAAAAGTTCTTTCCCAAGTTCAACCTCTTCTTCACCAAAACGGTTATCATCCAACTGGTATTTTTGGATAACCTCACGGTCAAATAAACGCTCAAAGTTCTTGGCTGACATATCCGAGTATTGCTTTCTTAAATCGTGTCTCACGATATCAATGTCGCTCATCGAAGAGTAGTCAATACTTTTCGCTTCTATATACGGGGTGACATCTCCCGTAGATTTATAATAATCAATGAGTCCTTGTAGGAACTCATCGTATTGTTCGGCTTGTGGCTGCTCTAATTCACGCTGTTCAAGTTGCGCTTTTAGTTCCTCTACCTGGTCGTATAGTATGTCATGTGCATCAATAAGTTCATCAGCACTGCTGTAAACATTATTAGTGTACTGCCCAATAAATTGAGATGCCGACTCTAACTCCTCTTGAGAATACTCAACTTGAGCATCCGCGGCTGGCATCTCTTTATATTCTTGTCCCTCAACCTCTTGAGCGACCTCTGAATCAGAAATATCTGACTCATCATTAAATGTTTCTTGTTGAGTAGGTTCTTCAACCGTCTCTGCCGCAACTTGCGACTCATCTTGATTCACTGTAGGGGATTCGTCCGCTGGAGTAGGGCTATTGTTCTCCAAGGGCTGACCCCCTACGGTGATGTCGGATAAATTCATTTCTTCCATAATTGTTTGTGGTTGTTGTGTTGGCTAAATTATTGTACCATATTGGCACTATTTGAATTTTCGGGGGTAGTTTGTTGAGGTTGTTCTTCCGGTAACCCTTCTTTAGCAAGGTCGACTCCCATAGTTACGCCTTGAGCAGAATACTTACTGGAGAGTTCCATCTCTTTAAGTTGTTTTTCAAACTCAAACTTTTGCTGTGCCAACTGGCTGTCAATCTGACCCTTGGCTTGTTCAAGTTGAATTTTGGCTTCCATCTCAACCTTGGCTGTTTGCTGTTTTGCTTGCTCTGCTGCCATCGCTGATTGTTGTTGAACTTGCGCGTTCATCTCTTGCTGACGAATAGCCTTTTGCTCCAACTCTTCTTTGCGGCGGCGAATCTTATAGGCAAGTACTTGTTGCGCTACTTTAAGATTATCTGTACTTTCAATAAGGATGGCATCCTCCATTTCAATCATACCTTGCTGTAAGTTTGCTTGCATAAAGGCCAGTAGACGAGCGCGTGACTCATCGTCTGGTTTGTCTTCAAGACGCATGCCAAACTCATAGTTTGATAAATCGCCGCTGGTTTTGAAAAACTCCATGCTCCCAGAACCCAGCGCATTTACATACCCCTCTATATTGCCTCCCTTTTGAACAACATCTTGTACTCTCAAGACTATTGAACGGCACAACTTCTCAAGTAGATTGCGCTCTGCTTCGTGTATGTTGCCCAAAGAGTTGTTTGTGCTTTCCGCTGCAAGTTTTGCTGTGGTTGTCAACGCACGGGCATCCGGAGTACTTCCATCTGTAAATTCATTCAGACCGGTTATATCGCGAATCATTTGAATGTTTTGCTGAATAATACCAAAGTAAGACTGTACATCTGCACCTATCCCGTTTTGTAGTTCTTCGATAGGACGATAGTTTGTTGGTCTTCCCTGGATATCAACCTTGCGATAAACCAAAACACCCTTCTTATTGAACAAGTCAATAACCTCCATGGGTGTCAACTGGTTGCCGTTTGCGCCCAAAGGTATGTCCTCTAACGCGCCCATTTCAATCATGATACCCTTTGGACGGGCCTCTGCAATTGCTTGTTGTAATCTATAGTATGCGATTTGAATATTATCAGCAATTGGAATCAACTGCTCCATAATACCAAGACAACGCATGTTGTGGAAGTCTGGTGCGTACAAGTGGTACGACATTTCAGTTTCCATTAATCGCCCAGCCTCACGCTTCATATCGGTTGCCAAACCAAAATCAAACATGTGATTGGTACCTATGACCCACTTGGCACAGTAAACAACCTTATATTCTGTTTTTTGATACTTGTTTCTTTGACGCTCACGATAGTTGTCGCTAACCTTTTTGTACACCATATTGCCTCTGCGGTCAGTACGCTGCTCATGCTTCATGGTGTTGGTTGAGTAAAACTCAATGTCCATCACCTGGATTTTTGTATCATCGTAAGCACGGCTGTAAGGAGTGTTAATAGGCATTGCTGATGTGCCTTGCCCGGTAACGCCACGAGACTTGCTTGCAATCTCTTTATATGCCTCCTCGCCTAACTGATTTCCAGCCATCGCTTTGATGTCTGAAATGGTAAGTTCAAGAACTTCTCCAAGATGTTGCTTGTCTGAAAAATCGTTTTTAGCACATGTGTTAATAATCACTTGTGATGGATTCACACGGCGAATACGAACAGCATTATTACTGTCAATATATTCTTTTACAATAGCAACGCCATCATCAAACAAATCCTCTAATAATCTACGGCGAGTTTCGTCCCAATCGTTTTGATAAAGAACAAGGTCGATTGCTTGTTCCATCTCAATAGCAGCATTATGCTTGTAAGTGTAACGGGCTTGCATTTCCAACTCTTCTAAATCAGAAGGCTCTTCTGGACGCTTACCCAAGCCAAACATATCCGGCAGAGAAGGGTCTTCTTTTAAAAGACCGTTACGCAGATACAATCTTTCCTTTAATGTTTTAAAGTAGTTATCCTTATCATTACGGGCCATAGAATCGATAGGAGTGGCCATAATGTTATACTCGGATTTGGAAAGTTTGTTTAGTGCGATGCGGCGGAACTTCGGTATAATAGGAAGTACCGACCAGTCAATATTCAACCAACTTTCATTGTCATCGCTGGTTACACCAAGTACCGGTTTGTATTTGTTGATGGGCTGATTACCCATTGCGTATTCTTTTGTTCGGTGATGTTTCCATCGAGCCTGGTAAAAACTTTGAGCGTTGATACCGTTGTATTCATGCCATGCGGCTTTGCAGTACTGTAAAATCCACTCTCTGCCTTTCTCTTCGTTTGAGACAAGGTGAGACGGGAAATTATTTGGACCGTGATTTTTATAACTCATCCTATCTTGTGTTTCCTAAACATTGACCCAACATCTATCATTCTTGAATTTCTCATGACTGCGTCTTTTAATAACCCTTTATCGGCTATTAAAGTATAACCGGCCGCCATGGCTGCATCAAACTTTGTTGTATTGTTAATGTCAAAATTAAGCCAATCCTCCAGCAACTCCTTAAAATTAACCCTATCAATATGATTTACAATGTAATCTTCTGTAACCTCTGCAATTTGTTGGTGTGTTTTTTGGCTTCCAGAGATGCCCGGTTTCGGGCTTCCAGGCAGATACATAAGAAAAGCACCATAGCCACGCTCTTCAAAATAGTGTTGTATACCAATCTTGTTGTCTTCAAATAACATTTGACAACCGTAGTACACACACATTTTTAACATGTCTTCATAAAATATCTTTGCCGTAGGCGGGCGATGTATGTACTGGCAAATAAAAGAGTTATTCTGGTGGGATGCCGTAGCATCATACTTTGCAAAAACATATGCTGCACCGTCAGAACGGCGATAGTCCACAGTAATATTATGGTCAAAGGGGTCACATCCAGCAACAAACTTCAGCATATTTAAGGGGTACTTCTTTGTTGCCCTGGTCTCAATCTTGTTGCTATGTTCCTCATTATCAAACACATAGTTTACCAGAAACTTTCCGTTTGCCCTGGGTACAAATTTTACCTTGCTGTCTCGCTCTCCACCTACCCATTCAAAATTACCAGCAGTAACCAAGTTGTCTTGCCACGATACATAGTCAAGCCTATCATTTAATTTTACAGCATCATAAAGACAGCGGTCAGCATCTATTCTAAACGCCTCCTCCGGTGTCATTGGAAACTTCCTTATAAAACTTGATAGTTGACGCTGGTCACTCCGTAGAGCCTCTCGCTCGTTGAGCAGATAAACGGTCGCTGACTCCACATTACACCTCCCGTATTCGTTGTATTCCAGGGATTCTTGTGCCGGAGTAAAGTATCTGTATAACCCACTTTTAGTTCTTCCATTTTGATTCTTTTTTTCTTGGTCGCTGTATTCCCACAGCATTCTATACACATCCATTTGCCCTTCAATCTCCTCAACTGTTGAGGTCAAAAGAGCTTTTCCTATAATTTTACCATCTACATCAAGACAGAATTTATGGGCGTCCCAACGCTCCATAATATCAACCTCAACAGTTTTAAACACCTCGTCTTGTACGAATCTTTTTAATTTGTAACCGTCATATGCATAAACATCTGATGATTTAAAATCAATTGTTGATTCAAGCTCTTGGCTGCTAAACTCTTCCATTGCTTGCCGTCCCTTCTTAACAGTCTTAAAAAACCGTAATTCGCTGGTTGGATTCACCCCCTTTGCCGTATCAAAGACTGGGCGGAAAAAGTCTGGCAGTTTTCTAAACGGACTGACAACCGCTTCGCGAAATACCTTCTTGGCATCAGCATTTGTTTTACTTTGAATACCACCGTTTGAACGGCGCATACGACTAATGCCTTCAAGCAAGAATGCACCGGCCTTGAATGTTTTACCCGCACGGCGGCGAGTTACATTTAACATGCCGTAGCAGTTATGGTCCTCCATGCAGTATTGCAAAAAGTAAAACTCCTTGCGGTCGGGCTCGCGATAGTTTGGTAAACCAATATCTATCTGGTAGTAGTTCAAAAAATAATAATGCAGCCCGGTTATATATGTAGGCTCACCATTGTTCATGAACCAAACACCATTCATTCTGCGGCCCCACTCTCTTCGGCGTATCGACTCTAGCTCTGGGTTAAAATACTCTGGGTCATCTTGTTGACGCTGCATCTCCGAACGGCGTTTCTTTTGCCAGTCTATTGGTAGTTCTATGGGTTCCCAATACTGGTCTTTTTTTCGTGCCGAACGCTGTATAATCTCAACCTCTTCTATCTCGTTTGAAAAGTGATTGAAGACATACCCGACTGGAGGTATCCAACAGTCCAGTCCTTGAATGGTTTCTTTTTTATATCCCTTTAACTTCTTATACATTGGCTAATGTTTCGGGGCTTATCGAGCCTCTGGCTGTAATTGTTTTTACCAAGTCTTCATCACCAGCGTACATCTTCAAGTAGTACTTCTCAAGTCTTGCGTTGATGTTATCTAAATCTTCCATGATTTTGCCCTTAATTTGTAATGCTTGCAACAAATCTTTGTCGCGGTCTGCCTCGACATTTCGGAGCAGTTTACGCTGGTACTCATAAAATGTTTCCTCATTTGATACTATCATAGACCATATCCGGTTATTAACGAATCGTAGGAAATCATCTATTAGCACTATCACCCCTTTATTCTTTAGACCCATCAAAGACGCCGCTTTATTTTTGGACTGTTCATCTTCCATGGAAAATCCGGCGAGGATGGCCGACTGTTCTTTTCTTCTTTGCATGTCTGGGAAAAACTCTTTTAGCGGAGAGTTTGGGTCGTAGAGGTAACATATGTATTTGATTACCTTCTCTTTGTCCGGGTCTTTGTACTTTACAAAAGACTGAATGAGTGACAACCTCGGAACCTTTTTAACGAGGTCCCCCTTGACATTGTGAATAGGAAAAGTTAAAACATTAAAATCTGAATCTGTAAAAAGTTTCATAGTTGGTGGTTGTATGGCAAAAGTAGAGCGTTTACCAAGTGGCAAGTTAAAATATCGCGGTGAATTATTTCCGGGATATAACAAACCAAAACGCGCCCCAAAAGGTAGTAAAAAGAAATATAGAGTACTTGCTAAACAAGGTGACAAAATTCGCATTGTTATGTTTGGTGCAAGAGGATACTCGGACTTCAAACAACACAAAGACCCTAAACGCCGCGCGAACTTCAAAGCAAGACACAACTGTTCAACAGCAAAAAATAAACTCACCGCTCGTTATTGGGCTTGTAATTACAATTGGTAAATGGCTACACCTAAAGAAATATCAGAAGACACAGTAGTAGGTCTATCATTAAAAACTATCTATATAATCATAGCCGCTACGGTTGTGCTTGCGCTTGGTTATTTTAAACTGGAAGCCGGAATTGCAGAAGCAAAACTATTGCCAGAGCCAGTGATTAGTCGTACAGAATACGACCTCAAGGACGAGTTGATACGAGAAACAATAATGAACACACAAGAAGATGTGGAAGACATAAAGACTCAATTAGATAAAATTGAGGACCGCTTATTTGAATCAACTCGTTAATCATGAAAAGAATAATTTGGCTAATACTATTTTGTGGACTTGCCTCCTCAACCAATTCCGAAAGCACAATAAAAGTAAAGGGCGTAGTACTTATTCACTATAATGCTAATTTTAATTCGGCAAACAATTATGTCGAAATAGCAAAAATCAAAGACGCCAAAATATTCAAATCTTGGATTGACGAAAATCCAGAGGTAAAGGACTCCGAGCGCATCCGCTCCGTACCAACAATCATATTATACGACTCGGGAAAAGAAATTAAGAGATGGGAAGCCGGACTTAACTTAAAACTTACCGTACCCCTAAAAGAGATTCAACAAGAAGTTGACGACCTAACCGGAGCAAATAAATTTTAACATGAGAAACATTTTAATCATAGCCTTCTTACTATCAAGTATCTCTTCAGAGGCGCAAAACATAGTTAAGAACTTTTTTAAGTATAGCACGGTATATACCTCTGCAATGGCGGCATCTCCAATGGAGGCTCAAACAGAGTATTATGTAACCCAGGGTGGCCAACTTAACGACATCACAATACAAAATCCATACGACTACAGAACCACTCTTGGTATAAGACGCGTGGCTCGATACGATTACGAACCCAGACAAAACCGTTTTTATGATGGTCATAACCAGTCAACAACGGCGTTATCTGCAACGGTTGGCGCAGTAAATGGATGGGAGTACCTGGCTCAATACGACAGAGGTAGACAGCAAGGAAACGAATACATCAATCAGCGTTACTTTTTAAGATATCTTGGAAAGTATTGGATGATGAAGGGAGAGTTTTACAATCAAGGGTTGGTAAATCTAAACTACACACAAGTAGACACAAGGTTGAGGCTGCATGTTGGAGAGGTAGACTTTTCTATTGGAGTTGCTGGAAGACAGCACAAAGCATATGGATTTAACCCAATCGATGATTATTTAAGCAGAAACCCATGGTGGGAACTGGCATTTAGATATGGTTATGAAGACTACTACTACGGCATTGATTACGATAACGATGATGAGGTAGACAACTTCGACTGGTATTGGACAGACCCTAACGGCGAAAAGGTGGCTGATACAGACGAAGATTTCCGTAGATATATATATGGCGACATTGTAAATGATTTCAACAAGACCAGTCTCGATAGCATTGGGGGTCTTGGAAGTGTTTCCGCTATTGCCGGTATCGATTACTATCATTATACCGAAGATTTTTGGATACATGGATGGGCAAACATACTTCCATGGCACATGCACATTATTGGTGACCACGAGTTCTCGTATGAAAACTTTGCTGATAAATTAGAAAGCACAAATCACTTTATCCCTGGGCAATGGATTGACTATACAGTGGGTGCTGTTCTTGGATACAAACTGGGAATACACTGGGGTGTATTTGTAGAAGGGGAATACATGAAGTATTGGGATAGAAATGTTTATCTTGTAAACGCTGGTATTAACTATCAATTTAGATAAATCATGACACCAAAAAGAATAAAAAAGAAAGTAAAGACTGTAAAGGGTATAAGCGTTGAAGGTTTGACTCCCAGACAAATAAAAGCCTTGTCAGAGCATTCTGTTCATCATGGCAAAAGTCACATGAAATTTATGGTTGAGCAAATGAAAAAAGGTGTATCATTTACTGCATCTCATAAGGCTGCTATGAAAAAAGTAGGTGAATAAAAATGGCAAAGAATATTATTTCATTATACACTTCAAAAAGTAAAAAGCGTGGCAAGCACTCTAAATCAGAGAGCAGTAACAAACGCTCTAAAAACTATAAAAAGAGATATAAAGGTCAAGGCAGATAGATATGGAGTTGAGAGTTATTAGATATTGTAGTCGCGAAGACTGGACGCTTGGGATGCTGATGGAGGACCGTACATTCTTGTGTTACACTCTTGAGGATGAACACAGAGAAGAAAAGGTCATGCATGAAACTCGTGTGCCAGCGGGAAGATACCGCATCACCTTGAGAACCGTTGGAGGGTTTCATAAAAGATACACAGAAAAGTACCCTAACATGCACAAGGGTATGTTGTGGGTTCGTGATGTTCCAGGCTTTGAGTATATACTAATACATACCGGTAATACAGATGAGCATACAAGCGGATGTTTGCTTACCGGTTTAACATCTGATTCTCACAAGGGTTTTATTGGCCGCAGTGTAGATGCATACAAAGACATATATCCCCGAATAGCACAAGCAATAGAAGATGGGGAAGATGTATTTATAACTTATGAAGATTTTGACGAAGTATGACACCTAAAAGAATTAGAAAAAAGAAAAAGTCTCGAGTTAATGAGGCTGGAAACTATACTAAACCAAAGATGCGTAGACGTATGTTCAAAAGCATATTAGCTGGTGGTAAAGGTGGGCGGCCTGGACAGTGGTCTGCAAGAAAAGCTCAAATGTTAGCGTTACGATATAAACAAGCTGGAGGAGGATATACATCATAATGGCACTCAAGAAAACACAGAAGTCCTTGAAAGACTGGACCAAAGAAGACTGGACCACCGGTAGTGGCAAACCTTCTTTGGAGACCGGCGAAGCATATCGTCCCAGAAAAGAAATAAAGCGATTACGCAAAAAGGGGCTTTTAGGACTTGCAAACACGATTAAAAGGGCTGCTACCAGGGCTGGTAAGCAGTTTGCTAAATACACCGAATCAACAAAAATCAGAGGTAGAATAAGACCTAAAAAGTAAAAACATGGAAAAGGTAAAACAATTTTGGAGTGACTTCGGTCAAGGAGTAAGTGTATCGTTTGTTGTAGCAACATTAGTTGCAGAGCAAGACAATCTACTTACCGGTTTATTCTTTGCAATATTTACCGGGGCATCCCTATTTGTAGGCAATAAAATTTATCAATCATTTAAAAAATAGAAATCATGGCATATGGTAAAATGTCTTATGGAGGCTACGGCACAAAGAAGACAACAAAGAAGATTAAAAGAATCAAGCCCAAGACAAAGAAGAAGTAATGGACTACAAGAAACTTAAAAAGATTTCTGGTGAACTAAAGAAAGCATCACGCATGCACAAGGCTCAATCAGAAAGGATAGAAAAGATTATCAAACTATCTAAAAAGAAAAGATAGTGAAGTTTCCTTGCAGCGGATGTGGGGCTTGCTGTCGTAGAGTATCTGCTTTTTCAGAAGAAGAACTTGGCGAGTGGGGTCTTTCCACAAAAGAAGATGGCTCATGCATTAACTTATTGGGTGATAATTCTTGTGCTATTTATGAAACCAGACCAGATATTTGTAGGGTAGATGTCCAGGCTAAAAAGGCAGATATTGATATAAAATCATATTTTATTGAAAACATTAGAATATGTAATCAATGGATGGATGAAGATGGTATGTCTCACTTAAAAATAGAATATGATGGCACCTAAAAGAATCAAGAAGAAAAAGTCTTTAGACGCAAACAAAGACGGTAAAATCACTTTTGGTGATATTATAAAGTTACGAAAAGCTAATGCAAAAAAGAAAAAGAAATCATGACGCCCAAAAGAATTAAAAGAAAAAGAAAGCCACCAGTAGTCATCAAGAAAGATGCTCGTGAGGAGATTGTAAGATTAAACTCTGCAAAACTGAAAAAGGATGTGACCGAGGTTTACGAAGAGATGAAGGCCAGAGGTATTGATGGTAATAGCGGAGTCGCTGGATTCATCAAGAATAGAATGGAACTTGACAACTTCGTTGAGAAGGCTAAAGCAGACGGGCTTACTAATTCTCAAGCCTTGGCTCGATTCAAGAAACAATTTAAAGCGTAGTAGGATGACTCCTAAAAGAATAAAGCCTACTCCAGACCAATATCTTCCGGAGACCGCACAAGACAGAATCAGAGGAGGCTCTCAAGCAGAAGCAGCATTTGATGATTTTAAGAACATGAATCTAAAAACCGCAACATCAGCAGAGGCGTTAAAGTTTTTTAGATATCAAGTAGCAAAAGATATGTTGGGTAAAGAAAACAAACCTTTTGTTGATGTCGGCATGAATCCAGAAAATGTTATCAAGATGGCCAAGAAGTCTCCAAGAGTAGACGACAATAAAATGATGAAAGAGGTAAAGCAAAGATTTGCCGACTGGAGTTCGGAGAGAAAATCAGTCCCCTCACAGTTCAGAGGGACGGGCGGAGTTGTTATTATACAGAAAACAAAATAAAAAAAGAAAGAGGGCATCGCCCTCTTTTTTATATCTCAAATATCTGAAGAAACTCTCTCTTGTCTTCCGCGTATTCATTAGGTCTTACCCAGCGCACTAAATAGTTTCCCTTCTCGTATACAATAATGTTGTTGTATTCTGTATAGCGAATCTCTGTAAATTCAATCCCATCTATTTCCTCAAGAATAGAAACATCATATACATATATGATTTCACCTCCCCATGGAGCGGACTCTTCAAAGTATTCAGTTCCCGAAGGGAGTAAGTCAGATGGATTGTTCTGCGCTGATAATCCGGTGAAAGCAATGAGTGCTAATACAAGCAATAACTTTTTCATATGGCATAAATAATTTTGGTTGATATAGTCAAATATAGTAATTATTTGTAATAATCAAAATTATTTTTTCATTTCTTTCAAAATGACTACCACTTTTTCATATCTGTTTCTATCCCATGAAGTATGGCAACAAGCCGCCATAGTGTCGGCGTAGCGTATGGCATGGTCCAAAGATTTAGACCTTGTCAATATTTTTGTTGCTAATTCCATTATCTTCATTTCTCATCGTGATATCACGAGATACAATATAGGGAATATGTAAATTAGCACAAAGTATCCAACTATGATTCCGATTTCGCTCTATCCATTTATTGCAAAGGCTTTGACAAAAAATGTTAAAGAGCCGGCATTGAAGCAACCGCCTCCAAGAAAAAAAGATGAACCTAAACCGTGGCTACACGACATAAACTATCAACAGTTTAAGAGAGGTGTCGTTCAGCCAGAGAATAGCGGAAGATTTAATTATGGAGCGAAGAACCCGCTATCGAGTGCTACGGGAGCATATCAAATACTCTACAAGCAACATGAGGACCAACTGCGGTCTGAATACGGCATTAATACAAGAGATGAGTTTGCATTATCTAAAGATGCCCAGGAAGCAATTATGGACATTCGGATAAAAAACTACGAGGATGATGCTTACGAACTATACAACGAATACAAGCCTCAATTAAAAGATAAGTTTATTTTTACACAAGAGGATGTAATGGCCCTGGTCCACTTTGCTGGAAGACAAGGGACTCGTAAATATCTGGGCTCTATTCGTGACGGAAGGGTGCCACCAAGAATGCCAGGTACAAACCTTACTCAAGAAGAATACTTATCAAGATTTAATATTGGCCTACAAGCATTTGATAACGACAGTGCAGATTAATCGCGCTCTACCCCATATTTTTCTAGGTCTCTCTGACAAGCCTCTAATATGTTGAGGTACACCTTCTTTTTCTTTTTGGTGCGTTTGGCATTTTTGTCTGCGTAGGAAGCGATGATGTCTATAATCTTTCTGGCTTCCTCTCTTCTTCTGGCTTCGTAGTTTGTTTTCATTTCTCTTTGGTATTAAAGACAATGGTCATTTAGAGGAATATCATTGTCATTCTTGTAGCCAAGTCCAAGT
>Ga0160423_10001631_pt1 | contig 18779 bp, 26 predicted proteins | sample CRUFie14St8metaG_FD_108191 | JGI IMG/M metagenome (GOLD analysis project Ga0160423, IMG submission 108191) | Marine microbial communities from the Costa Rica Dome - CRUD Field 142mm St8 metaG | ecosystem: Environmental > Aquatic > Marine > Oceanic > Photic zone | place: Costa Rica: the Eastern... | reverse complement strand
TTTTCCAGCTTTATATCTTTTCATTGCAGCCTTTGTGTTAGGAGGTTCTTCCTCCAACCATTGACTAAAATTCTGAAACCCTGCTTCCATTGCACTCTTCATTTTTCCCACCCTTTAATCACATCAGGTGAAAAGTTTGCACGACTAAACTCTAAACGATCTACAAGTTTAACTGCACCACCTGTCAGTTTATCTATTGCAACAAATCCTTCTGGAGTTGTTGCCTTAAATCCATTTTTAGTTTTTAAAAATGTTCCAATCTTTGAAGCCTTATTCATCTTATTAATAATCATTGATTTTGCTTCAATCAATTTATTCATAAGACGATATACATTTTTAAGAGACTCAGGGTCAACAAATAATTTTTTCAAAACTTCTTGTTTCTGTTTCTTCCACTTGTCCTGACCTTTTGGAGTCTTTAAAGTAGAAATCTTATCATCATACCAATTTGTTATATACTTATATAGTCCACTTACATGAGTGCCGACATCTGGAAAAGGTACACCTTCTCTTACATAAGTGTTATTGTGTGTTTTAATTTTTTCTTTTAATTCATCATTGTTTTCAATAACTCTTAGCATATCGCCTGGTATACTTTGAAATATCTTTCCTGCCTCTGAAAGAAGTCCTGTAACTTTCTCTGTTTCTTTTGCATTGAAAGTTGCATTTCCTGTTACATCTGAATATGTTGCATCTTGCATCCACACACTCGGAATACTCTTAAACTTTCTTGAAATATTTTTTCCAAAACTTCCCTTCATAGAAGCAATCTTTTTTCCTGTGTAGGTTGTATGCCAGACAATACCAATACGAGCTTTACTTACTTGAGAACCAAGTCTTGATTTTACAGGAACAGCATAAACGATTGTGTTCGGCCCAAAGGTAAAGTATTTTTCTCCGTCTATCTTTTCAGATTTAACATCACCTTTTGTAAACATTAAATCACCTTGATAAACACCAGACTTAATTCCTAACTTTGAGAACTCAGTAAAAGCAATAGAGAATTTTGTTTTTAACTCTCCAGAAAGTTTACTATCCTTTTTGATATCTGCAACACTTTTAAACATTTGAGGATTGACATTAAACAATCCTTTCTTTGCAACAAAGAACTTACCATCGGCTGGGTCTATTCCTGCAAAGATAGCAGGAGCTCCATCCCATTTGACTGTTGTATTAATTGCACTTTTAGATTTACCAGATAACATATCTCTAAGATTACGAAGTGAATTAATGGCAGTTCTTGCACCATTTACTCCCTCGTTGAAGAGCATATCTTCTATGTGTTCCATGTGTACGTTTTTAGACATTATTTTTTTTAAACTTTTCTGTTAAAGTGTCTTGCATTTCATATGCCTCTACTTCCCACGGCAGTTTATTATATACATCATAATTTCTTGCTTTTGAAGATGTGTTCACCTGTCTTGTATAGTTTCTACCCTTCCAAAATGTTCCATCTCTTGTTTCTAGTAGTTCTTTTTTTGCATACTGTTTTACATGAACCATTTCGTGAAATATAGTTTCTAAAAATTCATCAAGAGAAGAGCATCTTCTTTTTATTTCAATCTGAAACGTATTTCTTTCTCCTGTGGGCCAACAATATCCAAAAACTCCACCATCAAGTTTTCGAAGAATATCAATAGATATATCTAAAGTTCTAAATCGTGGCATCATCTCTGCAATTGCAAAATTTATTGCATTTCTCACTAATGCTCTTTGTCTTGATGAGCCACCACTTATTTCAACATAATTCATAGACCTATTTATAACCTATGAACGGTCACAAGTTCCCCATGCATTGACACCATGTTTTACTAGAGTTTTAGTAGGGTCTTTACATAATTCTGTTATTTCTTCATTAAACTCAGGGTCAATAGTAAGACCATTATAAGAAGGAGGTGCTTCCCACCTAGCAGTTCTATCTCTAGGAACATCTTTTCCTTGAATTGTGACATACTCTCTTATAAGGGAATCTTTTCTTGCATAATATCTATCCCATTGTTCTTTGTATAGTCTATCAAAATATTCTTTGTACTCGTCTGAAGTCTCTAAATATTTGACCTCTGAAGCAGTCAAGTCCACAACAGTTCCATGCAAAGTCCAATCAGGTCTACTAGAGCCTGCATTTTCTAACCAGATAAGATATTCTTTAATTGCATCAACAACATTAAAAGATTTGTCGTTTACGAGAAGAGCAATTCCACCAGCTCTATACCACTCAACACAGTTTTTTTCTCTATCGTCAATCAAAACACTTGTTTCTAAATTTCTGTCTGCAACAAACATTGCTTTTTGTTTTCCAGAGAAAGTACAAGTCACAGGAATAGCACTCGCAATGTTTTTTCTTATCCATTGATTTTTTTCAAACACAACCCTTCTTCTGTTGACTCTTCCTGCTGAAGTCAATATCTCAAAACCTTCAATAGTTCCACCATCAAGCTCTAGTAGAGTACTCATTAAAGAATCACAGATTTTTGTTTTAGGAAGGTCTTTGAAAAGACTAAACTTTGTCAGTTCTTCTTTTATCTGGTCATACTTTTCATAGTCTGCCTCACAAGTTCCCAACACTAATCCTTCAGAACCACCATAAAGAGGATTCTTTTGGTTTAAAGCTTTGTTTAATAATTTTGTTTTTTCTTGAACACCTTTGGTGAAGTCGGCAAGAACTCCATCTTGGTCACAAAAAACTCTAATTCCTCTTACGTTCTTTTTCACGATATTATTCCTTCCCATTTAACAACACCATATTCAGGCTTTCCTATATCATCTATAATATTCAAACGTGCATAGTTTCTTGCTGGTTTTGACCAACCAGCAGACTTTAAAAGGTCGCCCTTTTTGAACTTTGCATCATTCTCAAGAAGAACAAATCCCCAAGCTGCATTACCTACAACAACTTTTACATATTTTTTACCAAAATTAAATTTGATATCTAAAGTACGGACATCTTCTTTTTCTGGAAAGACAACAGCATTCCATCTATTATAATCTTCTTGAATTGCAACTTTAAGATTTACAAGAGAATCAACCATTTGTCGAGACTCTTGAATCGTAAGATCAGTATTCAAAATATCTATCGCAACATCATTCATTACAGTACACCTTTCACTTTTAACATTTGACATCTAGCTTCAGTATCAGTTGAAAAATATTCAGACTGTCTATCAAAAGGAACAGTCATTTGCATTTCTGCATCAAAACAAGTTCTGCCTATATAAAATCCAGCATTACTTTTCATAATTTTAAGTTCTGAAACTTGGTTTGTTGGGTCTTGTTCCAACTGTTTTTTAAATTCTTCAAAATTCATCATGTTTCCTTTGTCTCTCAATTCTTTTATATAATGACATAGCTCTTGAGTAATGTCAAGAACTTTCTTCAAAAAAGAATTGTTTAAAAACAAGGACTTAGGAAAAAAGGTGAAAAAAAAGAATCGTTTAAAATCAATGACTTAGTGGATGGGGCTCTTCAGCAAGGTCAATATCGAGTGCTGGGCCGTCAAAAAAGAACTCTGGATTCGTTCCGAAAAAAGGTTTCCCTTTTTTTATTGTGTTTATTAGGGTCTGGCATTTGTTCCATTTACGAGAAAATGCAATTCCTCGACCATCTTCCAGAACCCACCAGAATTTTCCAATTCTCTCTATACTATATTGGTGTTTTATCATGCGAACAACTTAGAAAAATCTTTACGGCCTGAAACTTTAGTCATAAATTTCATCTTATCATCTTCATCTTGCCGTTCACCAAACTTACTATTATCCATAACAGATTCATCTTTCTGTGTTTCTTGGTCACAGTCTGAAAGTCTCATTCGAGTTCTATCAACTCCAACAACAAACTTTCTGTGAAAAGAAGGGTCGTTGTATCTGTTCTTCAGTTGCTTGATTGCAATCTGTCCAAGATCATCAAGTGCTTCATTTGTTATCATTGCAAACATAAAGTCGGCAGTTGCAGGAAGTCCAAAACTTTCTGACGTATCTTCAAGGCCTGGGTCACTATTTGTAAATCCACTTCTATTAACTTGTGTTGCAGTTACGATTGGAAGATTTGTTTCAACTGCAAGTCCTCTTAGTTCCTCTGCAATCGACTTCACATACATATACGAGTTTGTAATATTATTTTTCAATCTTGATGAACCACATATATTTAGATAGTCTACATATATGATATCAGGTTTAAATTTTTTCTTTACTTTTAATTCTGATAGAAGATGTCTAAAGTGTCCACTATGAACGGAAGCCGTTGGATATTCTTTTATGATAAGATGTCCTTTTGTCTTTGCACGAAGTTTATCAATCTTTTGCTCGTAAATCTTTTTAGGAAAGTCTGGAAGTTCGTTAATCGGAACATCAAGAAGATTTGAGTCAATACGTTCTGCAATTCTTTCTTCTGCCATCTCCATAGTAATATAAAGAACATTCTTACCTTGCACAAGATTTGCAGCTGCAAAGTGACACATTGCAAGTGTCTTACCAACTCCTGTACCAGCAAGTATAACATTAAGTGACTTACGAGATAAACCACCTTTTGTGATTGCATTGAAATGCTCAAGGTCAAATGGTATCTTTTCTTCTATTCTTTGATAGGACTCATATCTTTCTTCTGAATCTTCAAGAAAGTCGTGACCGATATTTGTATCAAAACAAACACCAAGAGCATTTGATAATATTGTTGGTATTGCACCTTTGTTTTCATCTGCATTTCCATCAAGTATAGAAATGGATTTCATAATACCATTGTAGATTGCTCTTTCTTGAAACCACTTTTCAGTCTGGTCAACGAGCCATTCTTCTTCTTGTTCTGTAGGATTATACTGCGATAAAAATGATGATACTTCTTTGTATTGAACATCTGTCAGTTTCTCTGACTCTAGCTCTATTACCAATACATCTTTTGTTGGTATCTTATTGTACTTCTCTACAAAGTTAATAACTCTTTGTACTATCCATTTAGAGGAAAAGGTTTCAAAGTATTCTAAGTCAACAAAGGGCAGTATCTTTCTTGCATACTTCTCATTTGCTAGTGTCTGTTCTATTATTGTCTGTTCGTTCACTTCCTATTCTTCCTCCTGACGTATCGCTGTTGATGATGATATCCATAAGAACATCTCCAAGTAAATTTTCTAATTCTTCCGACCTATCATCCTCAACAGGAGACTCTTTCATAACATTATATTCAAACTTCAAAACAAGCTCATCATCATCCATCACATTTGCAAACGATTCAAACTTAGGTATGACTTGCACCATTCCATAAGAATATATCATACCTTTATACTTTCCGTCAAGTATTTTTACAGGAGCAATTTGTTCTTTTGCATTATTCATTGAATCCAAAAGAACTTTATATTTACTCCCTATCTTTTCGTCATCCAACCGACTCAAGTTCTTCTTCCTTCTCTACTTCATCTTCTTCACCATAAAGAAACTCTTTTCGAGCTGCAACCTCAAGTTTCTCCATGATTTCTGGAGTATAGAATTTTTCTGGATTTGAATTAATTGTCTTACCAAAAGTTTTTGTGCCATCAGGAAGTTCTATACGAGTAGAAACTTTCTTGAAGATACCATACTTCTCTGCAAGTTCAAGCAATCCAAAGTAACGATCAAGTCCTGTTTTATAAGACAACATAACAATCACTTCTTTGTTTTCTTTTGTCAACCTTGACTTGTGCATCTTTACTCTTATCTGATTACCAACAACCTCTGTGCCATCTTTCTCTTTTCTCTTACTTAGATAACAGATTTGAGAAGATGCATACTTGAGGCCTGAACCACCAGACATTTCTTTTGTTGGAATATATGCACCAACAACATCATAAACATGATTAGTAATTAATAACGGAACTCTTGCTTTTGCAAGTTTAAGATTAAGAACACGAAAAGTTGCTTTGAGTAACTGTGCCTTTGTCATATCTCTTGTTTCTTTTCCGTCAGTCGAATCTTCCAACTCTTTTGAAGAAGAAAGTTGACCAAGTGAATCAAGAACAAGTAACATAGGAGGTCTATCATCAAGTCCTATGTAGTTGTCAAGTATACGAAGTGCAAGAGTTCTAAACTCCTGTATAGATATTGTCTCTGCAATCGTTACTCTTTCAGTATCGACACCACGTTTACGCATCATCTCTTTTGTTACTGCAGCCTCTGTGTCAAAGTAATAGACACCACCTGTAGGATTATCGTCAAGAAACTTTTTAACAAGACCGAGAACAAAGAAAGTTTTTCCTGTTGCACTCTCTCCTGCAAATGTTGTTATCTTGTTGTTAGGTACTCCACCATATAGAGAACCACTAAAAGCTGCATTAAGAATATAACTTCCTGTATCAATGTTTCCTGCAAACTCAGCTGAAGAACTAGCATCATCTGCAAGAAAAATATTACCGTCTGTGTTTATCGTCTTGTTTAAATTCCGAAAAAAATCACTCATTTATTAATTTCACTCCAAATTGCTTCTACCATGTCGGACTTCTTAGACCGAGCATCAAGTTTTAAATCGTACCACTTGTAAGCAAATTTGTCAAGTTCTTTTTTACTCATTTTTGATAAATCTTCTTTTGTTCCAGACCATGTTTTTTCAATCGTTTTGTATATTGTAAAATAATATACTCCTGCAATAATTACAGCAGATATTAATCCGTAAACGAAGATCAATTCAAATAATGTCATTTCACTCTCCTATTTTTTAATTTTGACAATGCCTGTTTTTGGGTCTTTGTGATAGTTGTCCGTTCCAAACAGGACTTTTCCATCTGATGTATCAATATAAGTTTCATCTTGAATACCACTATCAGGCATCCAATCTTCTTTCTCTGGTTCTGGCTCTTCATTTATTTCTGGTTCTTGTACAACCACTTCACCATCCTCAGTATCAAGACCAATGGGAGTCTCAATAATCTTTGTTGTATTTGATAATTCTTGTTTTTGTTTTTTAACTTTTACCTTTGTCTCTCTTACTTCTGCAAGAGATGAATTAGCTGCAATCAGAAGAAGAACTGCAAGAGGGTCAAACACAAAGACAAGAAGAAGTATAACACCTCTTACTGCACTTTCTAGGACTTCCTCAGTACTTTCTCCATAGACCAACTCTGCGATATATCGTACTGGCCCAACTTCTAGTTCTATATCTCTTATTGTTTGTTCGAGGTCAAATCGTGATAGTTCAATCTCTGCAATACGATTACCTGACTCATTGATTTCATTCTGTAGTCTTGCTCTTTCTTCTGTTTGCTCTTCTCTTTTATCGAGTCCTCTACTAATATAGTTTAAATCTATGTATGAGTCAATAGATTTATCAAGCTGGTCAAGTATTTTATTGTTTCTTGAAATAACTTTTTGTTCTCTTTCAATCTGAAGATTAAGAGAATCAATCTGTGCAGAAACATTGTTAGATGGTGCGTTCTGGTCGATATGTGCCTTTGATAGAAAACCAAAGATACCCATAGAAGTAATAATCATTAAAACGACAACTGCAATTGTCAGATAACTTTTGAGAAAGAGAGGAGCTCGTTTCCAATTGTTGTAGAGCCAACTTGCAGTTACAAGTTTTCCTACTTCAAGAACAGTTCCCATTGTTGCAATTGCAATCGGAGCAGATGCAAAGATTGCCATAAGACCAATGATACTGTAAGCAGCTGCAACTACAGAGATTGATAATGCAACCACAAGGGTAAGTATCGCCATAAACATAATATAACTATTTTCTTTTTTTCTTTTCTAATTCACTCTTAATCCATTGTTGAGCAAGTTTATTCTTTACAGGCTTGGCTGCAAACTTCTTAACTTGTTTATATGCCATATTAAGAATATCATCTTTTGCATTATTGTTGTCTATAATAAGAAAGTCTTTTCCAAACAATCCTTGAAATCTTCCAATGTTTTGCTGAACATCTTTGTGTGATTGTTTAACAATAACTTCTGGAACTTTTCTTTCTCTTTTTAAATTTCTTTCCAATGCAACTTCTAAACTTGTGTTTACAAAAATCATATAAGGTTCGTAACCAAGTCTTTGTAATGCTTCTTTTTGCTTTTTAATTTTTGCATAGTCTTTTGCAGTTCCATCTATAATCAATCCAAGACGACCATGTACATACAATCCCATTTTATTGTTTGTAATTTGTTTTGCCTTATCCCTCATTGTATCTCTTTTCTCAGGGTCAAGTTTTCTGAAGTCGAGAGATAATCCAGCTGCCTTTGTGATGTGTTCAAATGCACTATCACTATTGACAAGTTTTAATCCAAGTCCTCTTGTTACTCTTTTCTCCACATACGACTTACCAGAACCAGGCCCTCCTGCAAGAAAGAACACTTTGAAAATAGAAGGGTCGTATACTCCTTCTTGTAGATATTCGCTGAATCCTTTTAACGTCATATTATCCTCTTGTGATTGCAAGAATCTTTTTCATTTCTTCTTCCAATCTTTCTTTACGATTGGGCCAATGAATATATTCTTTCTCTGATGTTTTTAATAGATTTGCATATAAAGGCATAACAAGTTCTTCAAGTTGATTAAGTTTACTTGTCACTTCTTCTCTTGCCTGTGCAGCTGCTTGTGCAATTGTTCCGTCATCTTCAATTGCTTTTCTTTTGAGAAGTGTGTCCACTTTATCTTCAAGAGGTTTAATAGAATTAAGTATCACACGTTGAATATCATTCTCATCTACTGATGGAGGAGTATCTTCTGCAGCTGTTTGTTTTGCCTTGTAGGTTTCTTCATCAATTGCACTAAACCCAAAGTCTGCATTTGCATATTCTTTTAGAACGTCACTCATATCTTAGACTACCCAACATACAGGATAAACACACCAATATGGATTTGCAAAACCAAGCATCCACAATATCATAATCCAAAGTGGTATTTGTACAAGAATTTTTCCTTTTGACCATTCTCGAAACCTTATTGCGTTTTCTGTTGTAAGCCCTAGTTTATTAAATATAGTTTCAACCAACCATTTCATTCAAAAAATCCTTCTAACGTGTTTATCTTTATCGCACTCCAACCCACCGCATCAAGAATAGTGGACAGAGGTTCGACAAAAGATTTGTCAAACTGTTTTTCATAATCTATATATTGATGAAGATTCATCTCTCTTGGAAGAACATTCTTAAATCCAATTACGTTTTCCATAAGTGGATTTGGAAGTCTCAGATAGCAAAACTTAATCTTATCCCCATCACTTATATTTTCATACCTCGACACAAGTTTGTGTTTCTTCAACTGTGCATTGTATAGAAGTGAAGCTCTAACGTGTATCGGAGTTCCCTTATATTGTGTGATACTATTTATACTTCTAGGAAAAGATATATCCTCAATATCCAAAGATGAAAACTCACTTCTCTTTTTTGCAATAAACTGCTGTACGACTTCTTCATTTTCATTTAGAATTAAACTTAGACCTTCTCGTATCCAATTTCGACAGACCTGTGGAGTAGAAGAACGAACGGCCTCAATTCCTGTCACCTTGACTTTTGGTTCTGCATACTGAACACCCTCATTGTTGAGAACATTCATCACATATCGTTTCTTTCCTGTCCAGATACCCTTAGTTGCAATGGCTTCTCTTTTCATCTCCATACGTTGAGAGGAACAATTTGTATACTCTCTCAGTTCTTCATAGGTCTTTGAAAACTCTTTCTCAAATAATTGATTGCATACATTGTCCAGATAAGCACAAACCTCATTATCCGATTTAGATAACATTCCTGCTTTCTTCAAGAAACTTTCCATATCCACATAGAGTGAGTCTGTATCAATCGCAATTACATAATCTTTATTTGTCTTGAGTATTTTATTGAGAACATCATTGATTTTCTGTTCGGCCCAACGAATTGTCAATTGACCTGATACTGTGATTGCTTCTGCAATACGGTCATCAAAGTATCTAAAGTATTTGTTTGACATTGCACCATATAAAGAGTTCATCATAATTTTAATTGAGTGCTGTTGATTGTGCAACTTCACAATTTTCTTTTCAATCTCAGGGTCTTTATTTTTTTGAAGTTTACTTTCCCACTTTAACATCTCAGCCTTGATGTTCTTTCTGTTCTCATAAGACTGATGAATAATCTCTGGAAAAACTCCAATCGTGTTTGTGTAAAATCTTTGTCCTGTGGCAGAAGTGCATTTGTTTTTCTGTGTAAGAATTTCATTTCTGTCAAGCATTTTATTTGGAGAAACATCTGCAACTTTATCTGCAATTGTTTCTGGAGACATATTGTATTGCATAATCAAATGAGGATACAAACTATTCAAATCAAAAGACACGACCCAATTGTAAGAACCGACTTTTGGTTGCTTTACAAATCCACCTTCAATCTGGTCATCTTTAATCTTGTTGACCTTTGGAGGAATGATAATGTTTCTCTCTGCAAGATATGAATAGATAAAGGTATCCCAAATCTTTGTTGTACCAAATGCAGCTTGTATCGGTGCGTGTGCAGTATAGGCAAGAGTCAAAGTCAACTCAATCAATCCCATCTTCTCATCTATTCTTTCAACAAGTTCAACGTCTTTAATATTATAGTCAATAAACTTTTGAAAATCTTGTTTGTAAAGTTGATGAAGTGAGCCATACTCGGAATAGTCAAGTTTCTTTTCACCAAGAACAATATGCGATACATTGTTCAAGCTGTAAGACTCAAGTGTTCCATAAAAACCATAACCAAACTTCTTGAACAATTCAAGATAGTCAAGTTGCTGTATTCCAGATATCTCATACTCAATCTGTTGTCCACCAAATCGAGTATTGTATTCGTGATACTTTACTTTCTTGAAGGGAGAAAGTTGATTGACAAGAGAAGCGTGTCCACGTTTCCAAATGTTCTTGATACGATTAATAATGTAAGGAATATCAAATCCTCTGGAGTTCCACCCTGTAACTACATCAATAGACTGATGGCTCCACCATTGAATAAACTCCACAAGTAAAGTTTCTTCTTTCTCATACGACTTGTAATTTACTTTGTAGTTTGATTTTGAAGTGTCATACTTTCCAAGAGCCCAAGTGTAATAAGTATCATCATTCTTGAGTTTAATTGTGATTGCATTGATGGGCCAATCTGCTTTGTCGATTGCAGGAAATCCTTCTTCACAGGCAACCTCAATATCAATAACTGCATAATTAATTAAATCAAAATCAAATGTAATCTTGTGAGAATAGTTGTCAGTAATAAACTGCTCGACATATCCAAGATCACCATACACTTGTGAAGGATAACTTTTCTTGAAGTTAGAACATTCTTCCATAGTGTCAAACTCCATCTCTGTCAGAGTTTCACCATACAAAGATTTGTGTTGACCGCCTCGATTTGACTTTACATATAGTCTTGGTTTAAGAGCAACTTCATTACGAACACGTTTACCATTTTCATATCCAATATATGAAACGGAGTTACGATTGTAATTAACAATCGCATCAATATAAAATTTATCTGTCATGTAAGTATAGTACTACTTTTAAATCTCAAAGTCAATGAATTTTAGTGAAAAAGAGGATAGGAATTGAGGTCGACTCCGTCAGAATAAAACCAACCAGGCCCAGAAGTTTCTGACTTGTACCACTTTGCAAAACTTTTTTTGTATTGACGATAGTAGTTACGATAAGCTTCAATTGCATTGTCAGGTACTTTACATTCTTCAGGCATACATTGTGGAGGTTCTGTAAATCCTACACGAAAATATAGTAATGCTTTAGGTGGCATTGCAAGAGGAACTCTAAGTTTTGAATCTGTCGTGTGTTTCTTGTCATATCTTCTTGTGTATTCGTCACACAATGCAACAAACAAATCATAAAGATAACGATAATTTAAAGATGATGAACGAGCCCATATCGTTGACGGATGATTTTTGTGTGCAATCTTGTAGAGATTGTGTTTATCTGCATACTCATCACCATCAAGAACTCGGTGAGCAGTAGACAACATTTGTGCGTATTCTAAGATCATCTTAACTGCGTGTTTATCACAATGTTGTTTTGCACATTCTTTCGCATCTTCACTCAAATAAAATATATTCATAATAAAATTTCCTTGTCTACTGCTCTAGGGAGTTACTTCTTTGAAGTCTCCGTTAATAGTTCTGGATTAGAATCAATCACCTTTCCAATTGGAATCTTTCGAGGTCGTTCCTCCTCTGGAATATATCTTTCCAGACGTATACTTAACATTCCGTTTCCAATCGTTACTTCTTTTACATCTACATTATCGGCAAGACTAAACTTTCTTTTAAAGTTTCTTGAGCCAATACCCTTGTGTAGATATTCGTTTGATGATTTGTTGTCTTTCTGTCCACTCACTACAAGTTCTCTACCTGTTTGTGTGACATCTAAATTTTCTTCAGAAAATCCAGCACAGGCAATCTCAATCTCGTATTCGTAATCAGATTTTCGAACTATGTTGTATGGTGGATAAGATGTGGAACTGTCAAGAGTAGTCGCATATATCATCTGGTCAATGAGTCGGTCTACTCCAACGAAATGATTGTTAAGTACGGATAGAGAATTACTATCCATAAAGATATTGCTTTGCATATAGGCCTCCTATTAAAGCAAGGTTTACATTGTCGTAAGTCCATTATGGCACTTACTATACTATTTATACGTCAACTCCTACTCAAAGTCAAGAGTTTTCTGTATTTTTTTCAATAATTTTTTCAATTTGACGATTTAACACCCATATTCCACTCAAATAGCCATGCTTGAAATCTGCACTAGAAACCATACTATCTGTCTGGACTTTTAAATAATCCTTGTCATGGTATTGGTCGAATAGGTCTGTAATCTCACCCAACAGTTTTTCATATTTCCTGTGTATCATTTTAATAATTCCCAACAATGCTTCCAATCAGTAACAGTATACACTTGATTAGGATTTAGTTTAGATGCGATAGAATAATCATTACCAGCTGGGTCAGTTCTATCTCCATAAAATTTTAAAGTTGATAATTTAAAGTCTTTCAGAACTTGAGATTTATTTCTACCTCTTTCAAATATATCTATTCCTGTTTCACCACCTATGTCGGCTTCTAAATCAGGAAACGTACTATTAAATTCACTTGCAATATGTTTTCTTTCATTTATTATTCTATCCCATTGATAGTAATCTTTTCTTTGCTCAGTATTTGCATTTCTACCAACAATACTAAAGTTAATCATTCCTGTTCTGTGTTCTATGTGCAATCCTGTTTTGACTCTATACGGACTTGCATTTAACTTGCCAGTTAAAAACCATTCTACTTCAGAGGGGAGAGTCCAATCATTGAACTCAATTTGAGTGTTCTGTTCGTAAACATCATTACCGCTACAGTTGTAGACTCTTGCACAGGCATTGTATACATTCTCACCTATCTGTTCAACTGTCTTTAGCTTATCACTTCCTGTAACGAGTGACACATTAGAATCACGACAAAAGTTCAAAAACCATTCTTTAAATTCATTGTCCATTACACCTCTACTTGGTGTTAATGTTCCATCTACATCAAATAAATAATTCACCATATTTTTTACGAATCACGTTTCTTTCCAATATTATATTTTGTAACAAGTTGCCATTCACTCTTTTCTTTGAAGGGAAGTATTTTGATTTGACTAATTGGAGCTATATTATCTTTTGATCTTTCTGGCTCGACTAACTCAATAAGTTCCCAATCTGCAAGAAGATTTGCAATCGTATTTCTACGAGCAATATCATTTGCATCAAAGTCAGTTTCTTTTCCGTCTAATGAAAAAAGTTCTTTGAAGTGAACGATAAAGTATCGCCCTTGTTTATGAAGTATATGACATGATTGAAACAAAGTCTTTTCTTTGCGAGATGCGACACCTATTCGTGTCAATGTTTCTTTTACTTTTAGAAAGCTATCTCCAACTAACTTCACTTCTACCATATTGTCAATGATAGGATGCATCATCTTTTACCACCTTTACTATTCCTTATAACCTTAAGCTGTTCTGGTGATAACAATTCCATAGTAATCTTTGCTTTGTCATAACTACAATTATAGTATTCTGCAATCATCTCTATGTCATTCTGTTTATCACTCTTTGCCCATTTTCTACGTTCTTTTATTTTACGAACTCTACTATTTATAAAAAATGAGTATTGTGCATCTTTGGACAAAAAGTGATGTTGATTTACAAAATTAACCAAGTGTATCCACTCTGGATGCTGAGAAAGACCGTTATTGACAAGCCAAGGATTATATCCCTCAATGTCAATAGGTTTTTTCGTTGCAAGAATAGAATTTAGATGGTCAAAAGGATTCTTTTTCATTACCAATTCTTTACGATATTTGCCATGATGAAAAACGCACACACAACATTGACAAGTACAACAAAGGTTCTTACGATACAAACTGCATTGTCATAGTTTGCAGTTTTCTCGTCAGAAAAACTACCAATCGAATATTTCCATATCAACCAAATTTTACTCATGGGTCAAAACAACTATGTGTAGTCTCGATTAAAAATGCAGTTAGATTGATTTCTTGATTTGCAACAAAGGCTGCTTTGTATTGATACTCTGCGAGGGAAACAATAAGATTAGGAACATACTTGTTATTTAATCTTTCAGAAAAGTCCTTCTCTATAGCAGAAAATATATTTACAATATTACTTATACTCAAAGCACTTGAAGCCCATTGTCTTATCTTTGCATAATCTTTTTTCTCCATACTTTCATAAAGTGAAGAAAGATTATGTGGGTCACTTCCAATCAGTATTCCTGTATCAATAACACCAGCAGAACTGTATCTTTGAAGGTCATTAAGAACTTTTCTCCAATCAGGCATATTCTCTATGATAAGTTTTTTGAGAACATTTGCATCATACTTCACATCTTCTTTTGAAAGAATATCAACAACTCTTTTATAAAATCCCATTGCAAGGTCTGGTTTTTCTTTTGCTTGTACTGAGAAATTAACAACAGAGCAACGAGAACGAAGTGGTTCAAGTAATCTTTCTACATAATTACAGGTCATTATGAAACCACAGTTTTTATGAAACTCCTCGATAAATCCACGAAGAGCTGGTTGTGTAGATTGTGGATTAAGATAATCTGCTTCATCAAGTATGATATACTTACGAGTTCCATCAAAAGAAGTTGTTGATGCATAACTTTGTATATCAGTTCGCAGAGTGTCAATGTTGCCTCTCATTGAACCATTTATCATAATGTAGTCGCAACCACTTTCTTCAAGCATTGCTTTTGCAACAGTCGTTTTACCAACTCCTGGCCCACCACACAATATGAGATTTGGTATACCTTTTGATACGAAAGAGTTAAAGGTCTTTGTTAGTTCTTTTGTAAGTATGCAATCATTAACTGTCTTTGGTCTATATTTTTCTACCCAAATAAAGTCATTCATTACTTCTGTGCAATCCAATATTCAGCAATAGAACCTTTGAAATGTACAATCTTTTCGTAAACATGAACTTCATATGCATCTTTGATAAAGTTAATCTTTGATACATCAAGTGTTGCAGGAAGTTCTGTTTCACCTGTTGAGTTTGTTGCTTCTACAACAAGAGAAAAATCATTTGATGTTGGATTAGAAGTATTTGTAACTTTACAAAGAACAGTATTGTCTCCTCTTTGCTGAAGAATTAATTCTTCTGCATTACACAAAGAAGCCATACGAAGTATCTTTGAAACTTCTTTATCAGAAAGAGTAAATGTAAACAATTCATTCTTTACATTAATATTCTTTTCTGGTGGAGTTACAATTACACTTGGGTCGGCAAAGAATACTGTACTGTTTTGTGTATTCTGTGGATTAGAAAGAACTGCCTTTGATGCATTGACATTAATTACACAATCATCAATACTCTCTGCAATATTAAGAAACTGATTAATATCATACAGACACATTTCATCTGTAATCGGTTCATCTGTTACTGCTTGAGCAAGTACATTCTTTTGAGGAGAAATAGTACGAATTGTTTCTCCTTCTTTTAAAAGAATTGAAGGATTAATAGATGCAAAATTCTTCAATACTTTTGTTGTTGTTTCACTTAATTTCATAGTCTACCTCATTTGAATTTTTTAAATTTTGTTCTTGGAGGGGCTCTAACTGCAAGGTCATCTGCAATCCCATAAAAGAACGAAGCTGCTTCACCTTCTCCAAGATGTTCACTATATGCCTCAACCAAACACGCTTGCATAGCAGCCAAAGTTGTCGTGACTGCAAGTGGGTCTGAAACAGGTTGAGTATCATTTTGATATTCTATTATAGAACGAGACATAAAGTCAAGAGTTTTACCTTTAATTCTCCTCATATGATCTCTGTTTTTTTGTTCGAAGGTCATTGTGGTTTCACTTCACTTGCGTCTGCTGTTGCAGCTGCACCAATAGTTGCAAGGTCAAGTAAACTTCCACCAAATACATAACTTCCTGTATGTTGAAGTTTCATCCAAGGGCACATCCATACTTTAAGTCCAATCTTACGAACCCATTGACAGAACATATAATCTTCTGACAAATATCTCTTTGAATATGTTTCAAGTTCACCATTTTGTTGATCTTTAACAAACTTCAATATATCCTCATGTTTTGCATCTGGATTTTTTGAAAGATAAGCAGGAAGTTCTCTCTGCATACTAAACTGTTTGTTATCAATAACTGAATCAAAGTATGCCATAATCTCTCTTGTTCCGTCAAAGTGTTTTGAACGAACATGGTCTGGTAAATACTTTTGTTCTGGAAATGATTTATCGAACTCTTCAAATGCTTTTCGTGTAATCATCATAAATCCTGTTCCACCCTCACTCACTTCAGCAGGCTGGTCAACTCTCATTTCATTTGCACCACCAACAGGATTGAAAACATAATCTCCTACATACTTTTCTAGTTTGTTTGGATTTTCATCTGCAAATCCTTTATCGACTGCACGTTTGATTTTTTCCCATGAGATACACTTTTTAGGATATGGGCCACACACAACATCTTTGTCTGAACCATCTTCACAAATAGCTGCAAGTGCAAGAACATCATTTGGGTCAAAACCAATATCACTATCAATGAACATAAGATGTGTAAATCCACTTCTCATAAATTCATCTGCAATATAGTTTCTTGCTCTTGTAATAAGAGACTCGTTGAAAAGATAAAATAGTTTTACCTCTATTTGATATTGGGCACACATAGCAGTTAAATCTGCAATAGACTTTGTGTACTGACCACCACACATTGCACCATACATAGGTGTTCCAATGAACAGTTTCTTCTTTCGCATTTCTTCAATGCCGACTTCTACCTTCATGTTGATAACCTCTTTCTAGCTTTATCAAGTTTACGTTTTTTTCTTTTTGCAAGGTCAAGATGATAATGATTTGCTCTTGAATGAAATACAATGCCGTTGAGATGGTCGTATTCGTGTTGAAATATACGAGCAGTCACTCCAGTAAATTTACTCGTATTGACTTCTCCAAATTGATTTGTCCATCTCATACGAATCTCTTTAGAGCGTCTTATTTTTACATAGAGGCCTGGATAGGATAAACACCCTTCTTCCTCCATTGATGTTTCTTCTGAAAAATTAACTATATTTGGATTGAAGATCATACCCACATTTTTTTCTTCATAGTCTTGAATAGCAAACACTCGATAAGGAAGTCCGAACTGACTAGCAGATACTCCTAGTGCATTTTTATCAAGTAGATGATGTTTGAATATGTCCTGTAGGTCTAAAGGGTCAATCGGTACATTATCAAAATCAAATGGCTTACACTTCTCTCTGAGAATTGGGTCATTCGATTTAACTAATTTATATTCATCAAAATTTTTCATAATTCACTTATACCATATTCTTTTTCATAAAGTCAATAGTTTTATTCAAAACAATCCATAAGAGGAGAAGAAGATTTTATTCTTGCTCCTGCAATCTCAAAATATTCTTTGTCTTTTTCAATTCCAATAAAATCAAAACCCTCATCTTTTGCAGCTATACCTGTAGACCCACTTCCCATAAACAGGTCAAGAACTGTTCCATTTTTAGGTGTCACTAATCGACACAAATACTGCATAAGTTTTTTAGGTTTGACTGTTGGATGCGTGTTTAATTCTCCACGTTCTGCCTTTGATGTCTTAGGACAATAAAAATATCTTGCCCAATCTTCTTGCAATCCATCATGCATTACATTTGCAGGGAATCTACCCAAATTATTCTCTTCTATTTCTTTTCTTTCTGCTCCACTAATTTGATTAAAGTTTAATTTATCTTGTCCACCTTGTGCCATTGATTTCTTTGCAACATCTCTAAAATCTGGATTAGTGTCTGGTCTTTTTACTTTACCCTCTACTCTGCAACCATCAATGTTGATACCGCCTGTTTCATGTTTCAATACATTATCTGTAATAGACTTTTCTGATATTGGTTTCCTTGCAAGTACAATTGGTTCATGTGCTGGTTTCAATGCAGTTCCCCAGCCCTCGTATTGTGTATTGCCTTTCGTGTAAATATAATTTCCTGTTGTATTATTCGAGTTCCAACCATTATCATCATCAAATGGTTTTACATTTCTAGTTCTTTCTCCCACTGTAAATCTTTTATTACCTTGTTTCTTATCAATCGCCTTTCCAATATTTAAACTTTTTGGAAACCCACTTCCATATATCCACATAATCTGGTCACGAATCTCGAACCCTGCATCTTCTATTGCAACTGCCATTCTGTGATATGTTCTACTACCAGAAAATGCAAGTAAATGACCGCCTGGCTTTAACAATTTCAATGCAAGTTTCCAAGTTTCTTTACGAAATGCAATATCACCACCATCCCATTCTTTACCCATAAAACCTTTT
>Ga0160423_10001630_pt1 | contig 18790 bp, 17 predicted proteins | sample CRUFie14St8metaG_FD_108191 | JGI IMG/M metagenome (GOLD analysis project Ga0160423, IMG submission 108191) | Marine microbial communities from the Costa Rica Dome - CRUD Field 142mm St8 metaG | ecosystem: Environmental > Aquatic > Marine > Oceanic > Photic zone | place: Costa Rica: the Eastern... | reverse complement strand
TTCGCCCTTGCAGCCGACTCGCAACCGGATTACCTGAGCTTTTCGACCAATGACGAGGCCAACACAACGGAAGTGTTCCAGCGCGCGAGTCCCGCCGTGGTGTTTGTCACCTCGAGTGAATTGAGGCGGCAGCGCTTTACGCGGAACATCACTGAAATTCCCCGAGGAGCGGGCTCCGGTTTTATCTGGGACGCGAAAGCGGGTCTGGTCGTCACTAACTATCACGTGGTTGCAGGCGCTGATCGGCTGGCCATCACACTGGCAGATGAGACATCTTTTCAAGCCGAGGTGGTGGGTCTCGCGCCCGAGCGTGACCTCGCCGTACTGCGCATGATTGATCCGCCAGCTGGACTGGCGGAGCTGCCGATTGGTGATTCTTCAGAGCTCTCCGTTGGCCGCAAGGTCATGGCGATTGGCAATCCCTTCGGCCTCGACACCACCCTGACGGTGGGGGTTGTCAGCGCACTGGATCGAGAAATTCAATCGCCCAGTAACCGTACCATCCGCGGTGTGATTCAAACCGACGCCGCGATTAATCCCGGCAATTCTGGCGGGCCCCTGCTGAATTCCATGGGCCAGCTGGTAGGCGTCAACACCGCAATTTACTCCCCCAGCGGCGGCAGTGCCGGTATTGGCTTTGCTATTCCCGTGAACACCGTGTCAGAAGTGGTACCGCAACTCATTGCCTTCGGAAAAATCATGCGCCCGGTGCTGGGTGTGGAGCTCGCTTCTGACCGATGGCTGCGCCGCTATCGCGTAGAGGGTGTGCCGATTGTCAGAACTTACCGAGGCTTCCCGGCTGAAAACGCCGGCATGGTCGGCGCAAGGCGCGGCTCGCGGGGTGAGATTATTCTGGGTGACGTGATTACCAAAATTGAGGGCGAACGCGTGGCTAACAACGACGAGTTCCTCAGCGCGATGGAAAAACATCGCGTTGGTGACACCATCGACATCGTGACCACGAGGGAAGGTGTAGAAAAGCGCTTCAACGTTGAGCTCTCTGAGGTCCAGTAACGCCAATCAAAACGCTCTATTCAGTCAGTCAACCGCTCTGGCCAGCCCTCTGCATCCAGTGCCTCCCTGGGAAGCTGATCTCGGCTGAACTGGGGACTGATCCCCGCATCAAGCTGCCCTTCGAAGTGCGTGAGTAACGACATGGCGACCGGGTACAGCGCCCACAGCGCGAGTAGATTGGTCAAGGCCAGCAGCGCCATCGTCAAATCAGCAAACCCAAAGACCGTACCCAGGTCCTGAATGGATGCCCATGCAATCATGACGAGAACGCTCGCTCTGAAACACAGCACCGCGCCTCGGCCCAGACGATCAAAATAGGCAATACTGTTTTCGCCGAGAAAGCAGTTGTAAGCGATGGTTGTCGTTGCAAACAGCACCAGCGCAATGCTTACCAGAGGCTCACCAATGGCGCCCAGATGCTCTGCCACTGCCATTTGCGTCAACACAACGCCCTGCACACCTTGTCCGCCGCCCTCGTAGACCGAGGACATCAAAATAATCAGCGCAGTCGCCGTACACAGCACAATCGTATCGATGAAAACGCTCAACGATTGCACCAAACCCTGCGTCATGGGATGCGGAACGTCGGCGGCCGCGGCTACGTTGGGTACTGTCCCAAGCCCAGCCTCGTTTGAGAACAGACCGCGTCTCGCTCCCTGAGCGATCGCGGCGGCCACGCCTCCCCCAACGGCCTGCTCTAGGCCAAAGGCGGAAGACAATATGAGCCAGAGCGCCTGCGGAATCTCCGTAACGTTCAGCGCCAGCACCAGCACCGCCAAGGCCAGATATCCCACTACCATCGCCGGCACGACGATCTCGCTGACCAGCGCGAGTCGACGGATACCTCCGAACAAGATCACCGCCATCACGACCGTGATCACCGCACCGCTGATGGCGGGCGGAACATCAAATGCCGACTGGATTGATGCCGTCAAAACAAAACTCTGTACGGCGTTGAAACCAAATCCAATCGTCACAAGCAACAACAGGCTGTAAATCACGGGTAGCACTCGCCAGCCAAGCCCATGATGCATCACATAGGCGGGCCCGCCGCGGAAAGTCTCGTTACCGTTGCGTTGTTTGTACAACTGAGCCAGCGCGCACTCGAACAAGCTGGTGGCCATACCCAATAGTGCGATCAGCCACATCCAGAACAACGCCCCGGGCCCACCCAACGTGATCGCCACGGCGACACCAGCGATGTTGCCGCCGCCTACCCGTCCAGCAACACTGACAGCGAGGGCCTGAAAACTCGAAATACCTCGCTCGGAACCTCGCCAGTCAATATTGCTCAGTACGGCAAAGGTGCGGCGAAACAATCGAAGCTGCACGCCACAAGAACCCAACGTGAAACGCACACCGACGATCAACAAGGCGCCGATCAGGACGTAGGACCACAGCCAGTCCGTAACGGTCATCAGCATGTGCTTACACCAAACCGGTGATCAGAATCACCGCCACTGCTGGCACGACGACAAATCTCGTCAGCATCCGCCACAGGCCGAACCAACGCGCATCGTCACGGAGTTCCTCCGCACTGAAATCACGATGCATGTACCAGCCGGTAAACAGTGCGACCAGAAGGCCAGCCATCGGTAGGAACAGTTTGTCATACAGCGCTTCTGTGAACTCGTTGAAGTTCATACCCAGTAAACGGTACTCCTCCCAGACGTTGTAGCTGAGGACCGATATCACGCTCAGCAGGGTGACGGAACCAACAACCAAGATGGTGCTGCGCTCACGCGAGGTATTGAGGCGTTCTTTCGTCCAACTGGTCACGCTCTCGAGTAGCCCCACCATCGACGTCACACCCGCCACCGCCAGCATGGTGAAAAACAGCACCGAGAAAACTGCGCCGCCTGGCATCTGGGAGAACGCGACCGGAAGCGTTTGAAAAATCAAACCCGGACCGCTCGCCATATCGAGGCCGAAATGGAATACCGCCGGGAAAACTACGAAGCCCGCCAGCAGCGCGATAAGCGTGTCCGCTAATACAATCGTACCGGCGCCCCTTGCGATGGAGAAATCTCGTGGCAAATAGGCGCCGTAGGTCATCATTCCACCCATGCCGACACCGATCGAGAAGAAAGCCTGTCCAACTGCCGCGAGAAAGGTGGCGCCGCTTACCTTGCTGAAATCTGGTGTGAACAACCACTCGAGCGTCTCTATAAAACCACCCGCGAAGTAGTTGTAGATGCTTAAACCCACGAGAAGTGAAAACATCAGCGGCATCATGATGGTCACTGCTCGCTCTATGCCGGCCGTAACACCTGCATAAATAATGCTGCCCACGATCAAATTGCCGATCACAGTCCACACAACCATGGCTTGGTTGTTCGCGAGCAGACCCGAAAATGTCAGCTCCGCTGTGGCCGCGTCAAAGCCCGAAAATCCAGCGGAGAGCGCTGTAGCCAAATACCAAAGGACCCAACCCACCACCACAGCGTAGGTAATGGCGATGGTATACGCCGTGACCACGCCCAGACCGCCCACCACCTTCCAGCGATCACTTCTTCCTGATTCTCTCGCTACCGCTGCCATCGAGGTGGGCGGACTGCCCGCACCGCGCCTTCCAACGAGCAGTTCTGCCATCAGACAGGGAATCCCGATGGCGACCGCACAGAGCAGGTAAATCACCACAAAGGCACTCCCGCCGTTTTCGCCGGTGACGTAGGGGAAGCGCCAAATGTTGCCCAACCCGACCGCAAAGCCGACCGAAGCCATAATAAAAGCGAAGCGGCTAGACCACACCGCATTTCCTGTAGAGACCATGAATGAGGCTCCTGCGTCGTTTGACCCCTCAGCGAATGCTTACCCAGCGGGGTCTTTCGTTATCAATTTTTGGCGGACCAACACACGCTACGGTGCGTTGTCAGTGTTGGCAACCCTAGAGCTGACCGCTGATCAGCACTTCAAACCCCGTTGCACTTGGGATCGCGAGTACCGATACCGCTCGCCGAAAACTCTCATCTCTGGCCACCGGGCCGGTCGCATTCAGATCGATGCTATAGCGAGCCCCAGACAAGGTGACGGTGCCGTTGAGCACGAGCGAGCCATCTTCAGTGCTTACCACACCCTTTATATCCCTCACGCCGACGGAGTTGACCTCTCTCCCGTCTGGGTCGTCCAACTGGGTACGGTCTACCCCGGGGCCGACGTCCACTCGATAGCTACCCAAGGGGATATGGCCACTTCTGGCTGTCCATGCCGTGTTGTGAAGATTCACGCGGCCGCGGACCTCCTCCAAGCTGTCATGAGACAGCCCAATGGCATCAAATTCCCCCGTCACTCTGCCACCCAGATAGAGCGGCATGAGGGCACGAAGTGCATCGAGGTGGAACGCGATGCCCGTGTCGCGGAAGATCCATTTCCCCGTGATACCGACACCCAATCGTGTGCTCAGGAGTTGGTCACCCCATTCAGCGCTCACCCTAAGGGGTGTACTCCACAGCAACCGCCAGGGACTAATACGCCATTGGACTTTACCCAGCATCACAGCCCGACCGTCAACCATGACCCACGATCGCACAGCTTCTCCAGACCAGACCGTGCCGGAAAGTCCTGATAAGTTCACTTCGCCGGGCAAAAACCAGGTCATCACACGGGCGGGTACATTGATGACCAACAGCGTGGCTAGCAAAGCCGCCACGACGCCGCGGCGACGCTGCATCAACCAATCCATCGATCAGCTACCTGCGATACGCAACGTGGCATTAACACCGCCACTGCGACCGGCACTGCTGATCGAGGCATCCAGCACCGTCAGATCGGCGGCACCTTCGACCTGCTCCAAGAACTGTAATACGCCATCAAAATCAACGCCCTCGAAACGGATTTGGACCTCACCACGACTGTTGGGCTGCAATCGCTTGACCGCCAAACCATTCGCTTCACTCGCCTGATTCAGGGTGCGCGTTAAGTTAACCTGCCTGCCGCCACCGCCAGCGCGCAAAGCAGTCAGTTGTTCCACCTTCAGGTCTACTCGGCTCAATTGCTGCGCCAGCGCCGCATTGCCATCGGATAATCGCGCCCTGCGGCCATCGAGTTCCACAAAAACAATTTGCACAAATAGCCAGAGCCCCAGAGCTGCGCCCAGCGCACAAAGCGCGAGTTGATCACGCTTGGACAATGATTCGAACCACGTGCGCATTAGCGAAGCACCACCCGAATGCGCGCCACGACACCATTACCCCGCGCATTAGAGCTCTCCAATTCAGCGGCAGGAAGACGTTTCGACAACTGCTCACGAACACGCTCTACCGACTGAAAATCAGGCGCCGATAGATTGACACGCATGTCCTGCCCACCGCTGTAGTTCACAGAAGTCAGCGCGATACCGGGGACTGCCGACATCGCATCCAGCAACGTAACAAGCGAAGGGGTAAAGGCGGTTTGTTGCGCCCCCGCACCAAACTCAGCCAGCTGACGATTAAGTTGTTTCTCAACGTCGACAACCGCTCCGCGCGGATTAATCCGCCGATAGCTCTCTTGGATCGCCTGCCGCAATTGCAGATCTTCGCTTTTCAGGGTTTGGTAGTCGGCGACTGAAACGCCTGTTTTCAGAATCAAGGCAACGCCCAATGCGACTGCCACGCGCTGCCATAGATTCCACCAACGCATCAGTGGCAATTTAGGTGCAAAGCTACCCTGCCGCAGATCGGGGCCCGGCATCGTGGGGTCCGCCAACAACAGTGCCTCGGACAGGCTCCCCTGCCGCCATTGCAAAACCGCATTGATCGAATCGGGGATCAGGCCTCTCGCGGCTTGCTCATCCCGACCATAAGCCACGCAGACCGAAAAGGTCCCCTGCAGACTTTCCAAGAGGGCACTGAGGAGTTCGGGCTCCACCCGGGCGCCTTCGGCAAGCCCCCAGCGGACCAGAACATGCTGATCTTCGAAAACCATAGTGCAGTGGTCGTCAGACCACGGCAGACACAATGCTTCGGATACCCACGGTTTTTCCTGCAGGGACTCGGGCATGTCCGCGACCCAGTGGGTCAGCGTTTCCCGGTCAACCACCGCCACCGCATGGTGCGCATCATCCAATTTTTTATGGGCGAAATGCAGGGCGTCCACATCGTCAAGTAGCGACTCTTCCAACATGAAGGGTAGCGCCTGCCCGAGATGTTTGACCTCATCAGGGGAGATCTGCACCGTCAAACTCCGCACCCGGTCTGCAGGTAGCGCCACAACGGCATTTTCCGGCGCGGGCTGCTCGTCAAGGTCGAGAGCAGCAGGGGCATGCCCAGGCCGCAGCAGAACAGCCGCCCCCTCCTCGAATCTCACTATGTTCACGTTTTCCGTGCTCATCTGGCGGGCATGCTAAATCGACTGGGTCGTAAATAAACGTCGGCTAGACATCATAGCTCGCCCTCTGAACGAAAAACAGCGAACACCTGCTCCGGACTGCGCCGCAGCACCGTGAACAGGTGTCGTTCGCGCTCAGCGAGTTCCACCGCGGCATCTAACACGAACCAGTCGCTTCTGACGTCCAGCAGCGGCTCCAAGTCACGCAACGGCTGACCCTGCAGGGCAGGATCAGCGAAAAAATCCTCGACACTGGCAAATACCGCCTCCCGACGCAGCGCATCGATGCGCTCGGCCTCCAACGGAGCCATGGGAACTAGTTGATCGTCGGCATTCAAGGCGCGCAGGACAGGCAAGGGGCAGGTCAGGATATTGACGGTTGCACCGCTCTCCGGCCAGACCGTCACCAGAGGCGCCAGTGCTTGATACACCACTGCTGTCATACCCTGAACCGCACGCAACTCGCTCACGCTGGTAAGCGCACGGTTTGCGGGCAAGTAGGGAAAATCCGCATACCGGTACTCCGATTCCTCTGCACCACGCTCACGGCGCTGTCCATCAGCGTCAATAAAGTCAGTGATGGCATCGGTCAACGCCATCGCCTCCTCGAGTGGCAATGACGCATCGCCGAGGGTCTGTAGTAACCGAATGAGGATTTTTTGGGGGGGGCTCCAGCGCGTTTCAGCCGTTACGTTTGTGGGTGCCGACTCGATCTCGTCAGACGCTGAGCCCGCCTCAGAAGTGCCGGGCCCGCTATCGCTCTCCCGGGCGTTACCCGCCGCGGCGTCAATCAACAAGTTCAGGTTAAATCGGCCCTGCAGATCCTCAATACCGCCCTGCATCCAGCCGCCCCCCTCCAGTGGATAGGGGTTCGGGGGTTGCGCCCACAATTCACCCAAATGATCAGAGGGTTGCTCTGCGCGCGCATCGGCGCGGCTGTCAGCTTGCAGTGCGAGTCGCGCCAGACCCTCCGCGCCGATCAGATAAGCCCAGGTTTGCTCGCTGAATACTTGATGAGTGCCCCGCTGCAGGATGAGCGTGAAGTCGCGCTGCAAGCCCACCATCAACGCGGCCACGAGTGCGAACACCAGCATCGCCACCACCAGTGCTGCGCCTGCTTGTGGCATCGGTGCATTAACCCGAGGGTAAGACATACGTTCTCCTGATCTCACCCAGGCTCGCGATATCCAGTACGACCTCGACTGCGACGGGTGGAGCGGGAACTAAATCGGGTTGTGATAGGTCAGCGATCCAATTGTCCTGCCAGTCACGACGGTCGATCACATCGTTACGATCACTGTCGAGCACGTCTAGCGAGGAAAGAAAGCGCACTTCAAAGCGCGTCACCTCTTCGAGGACTGGCGTCTCTATCACCTCAGTGCCGGGTGCGCGATCGAGAACGGGAAAGTAGCCGCGCCATAAGGTGCCCTCTTCCAGCCACCACTGCACGCGTTGCAATGCACTGCGCGGCGCACTCGTTGAGTTGTGCCAGCCTGCACGCGTCACTGTCAGCATGGTTCTCGCCAACTCACCGCCAGACAGCGCGGGCGAAAGCTGGCCAAATTCATCGACAACCGGTCGATTCACAACCTGACGTAAATCCCGCGAAAGTAAACCCAAGGTCTGCTGGACATTGTGCGAGCGCGATGCCGCGCCGCGAAGACTCTCGGCACCCGACACGGCTGCTGAGAGGCCGCTATACGCCATGACAGCGACCAGCGCTGTGATGGCCATGGCGATGAGCACCTCGACCAGCGTAAAGCCTCGAGTGGCACCTTCACCGCGCACGTGGCGCTCCTCCCTGGGCCAGGTAACCGTCGAGGGTATGGAGTGGCGAATCCTCCCCATCCCGGCGATCGGAAACGGCTATTTCGTAGCGAAAGAAACCGGGGACGGGGGTCTCGGTACCCTCGCTCCACCAGTACCATTCCCGCCCGGCCATCTGCTCGCTACCTGACGTTGTGCCGCTCTGAAGTGTGCCCTTCGCTTCCAGCACCAGACGTAATTCTGCAAGACGATTTGCCGCCACCCATTGCGCCTGAGCACGATCATCAAGATACCGCAGGCCATCCAATTGCTGGGATAAAGTCAGCAACAGCGCCGGCAACACAATGGCGACTACGACAAGCGCCACCATTACCTCTACCAGTGTGAAGCCTTCACGACGGCGACGCCCGATGCGGCCGCGCGACATGCCGGTGGTTCCCCTCACACTACCCACCATTCCGATCATCCAGCTCACTGCCCTTCGGCATCAGCACCATTCGCCCAAGCAGGTCCCATTCCAGGCGATAGAGCACATCCCCAGTTTGATTGTCCAACCATTCCAGTGCCCCCGGGGTCATCTCACCGCCGGCCCATGCGACCACTTGAGGTGGCTGCTTAAGATCAGGGTCATAGGGGGCGAGTTCTATGTCGGGCTGACCCTCAAGGCTAAGCCGCAGTTCGTAACCCTCTGCCAGGCGAAGATCGGCAAATACGTCGGTGCTGGTGCGCGGCGTCACCCAACCTTGATCAGCCCGTCTCAGCCAATGACCCTCATAGCGGCCAGGATTAGCCGATGGCGCGACGTTCAGTAACAGACCATGGTCCGATGCCGACATCCCCGCCTCTGAGCTGGCGAAGGACAAAAGCTCCGATAGGTGCCGGGCCTCTGCGTCGAGGGAGATATCGGCACCCCCTCGTCCCACGTTCAGGCTCACGACACCCGCCAGCAGAACAATCACAAAAACCGCTATGAGCAGCTCGATTAAGCTAAAGCCCCGCATCAACGACCTATAACGTGAAAAAATTGCCGGCGCGCCAATATCCTAGGCGTCGGCCTCGTTCCAGTTACCGATATCCTCATTTTGACCTTCGCCACCAGGCAGCCCATCTGCGCCGAGCGAATAGAGATCAACATCTCGGTATTCACCGGGCGACAGGTATAGGTACGGGCGCCCCCACGGATCCATCGGCATCTCGGCCAGATAACCGCCTTGTTTGAAATTCCTGGGTTCTGGCTCGAGGGTGCTCGGCGTGATGAGTGCCTCGAGGCCCTGCTCTGTGGTCGGGTAAACGTAGTTGTCGAGGCGGTAAATCTTCAGCGCAGTCTCGATCGATTTGAAGTCTGCCTGAACCTTTTGAATTCGCGCATCGTCAGCGCTGTTGAGCACGGTCGGCGCCACAACGCTGATCAAAAGACCCATGATGACAAGCACGACGAGGATCTCGATTAACGAAAACCCTCTCAATTTTTTTTGCGCACGGTTACTCATGGTTTATCACCTCACCATCGTATTGAGATCAAAGATCGGCAGCAGAATCGCCAGGACTATGGTCAGCACCAGCCCACCCATTATCACCACCATCGCAGGTTCAAAAAGCCCCATAACGGTGCCTAAAGTCATTTCAAGCTCGCGCTCCTGATTCGTCGACGAGCGCTCCAACATGGTCTCTAGATCGCCGCTGACCTCGCCCGAGGCAACCATGTGAACCATCATGGGAGGGAAGAACGATTCCTGCGAAAGCGCCCTACTGAGGCTGGCACCTTCTTGAACCGCCACGGATACGGCTCCGCTCGCCTCGCGCAGCACCAAATTATTCATCACTGAACCCGCGATACGCAGCGCATGGATCAAAGGCACACCCGATGCCATCAGGATACTGAGAGTGGAGGCAAAGCGGGCACTATCCAGCGCCACCAATACCCCATTCAAACCCGGGACGCGCAACAGTAGCCGGTGCCATCGCTTACGGCGCGCAGGATACCGCAGCGCCCGGCGAGCGCCCCACAACATCGCCGCCAGTGCAATAAGACAGACCAGCGCATATTCGCGCATAAATTCGCTGACCCAAATTAATCCGATGGTCAGGGGCGGAAGCGCTTTCTTTGTGTGCGCGAAAATCCCCACCAGCTCAGGCACCACAAAGATCATCAAGGCAGACACCACCGCTACCGCCACTGCCATCAGGACGAACGGGTAAATCAGAGCCATCTGAAGCTTTTGCGCGGTGTGCTGACGTGTCTCGGTGTAATGCGCCAACTGATCCAGTACGGGCGCGAGTTGCCCCGCCTCCTCACCGGCATTCACCATCGCTCTGTACATCTCGCCAAATGCCTGTGGAAACTGCCCAAGAGCGTGCGCCAAAGTGTGTCCCTCGGACACCTTGGATCGCACTTGCAGCATCATGGATTTAATCGAGGCCTTGCGACTTTGATCCGCCACCGCCTGCAAACACTCATCCAAGGGCAGTGCCGACGCAATCAGGGTGGCGAGTTGACGGGTAATGAGGGCCAGATCTCCTGCACTCAAGCGACGACTGAGGAGCCGAAAGCGCCCAGATTTGTCGGACTGACTGGCTGAGGTGGCCGCCGCCACTTCGACGGGCCTGAGGTGCTGTTGACGCAGCGTGCCACGCACCTGCCGATCGGAATCTCCCTCCAACACACCTCTGACCAATTTGCCATCAGCGTTCAGCGCCTTGTAGCGAAAAGCCGTCATCGGTTAGTTGACAGCGGTAACACGCAGCACTTCCTCGAGGCTTGTCTCGCCGCTCACAATGCGCCGACGGCCGTCGGCGTCGATTCCCGGGCTGTGTTCGCGGGCGATACGAAGCAGAGCCTGCTCACCTTCGCCTGCGTGTATGGCTTCGCGTAACGCCTCATCAATTTCAATGAGTTCGTAGATGCCGGTACGACCGCGGTAGCCCGTCATATTGCAATGCTCACAACCCCGCGCGCGGTACAACTTCGTCTCAGATTGAGCGATTCCCAGGCGCTCACATTCAGCTGCGCTCGGCTCGTACGACTCGCGACACTCCAGACACAGCAAGCGCACCAGCCGCTGCGCCATAACTGCCAGTAAGCTGGAGGACAGCAGGAAGGGTTCCACTCCCATGTCCTGCAATCGGGTCACCGCACCAATAGCGGTATTGGTGTGCAGCGTCGACAACACGAGGTGACCCGTCAGTGATGCCTGCACAGCAATTTCGGCGGTTTCCAGGTCTCGGATCTCGCCCACCATGACCACATCAGGATCTTGCCTGAGAATGGCGCGCAAGCCCCGTGCGAAAGTCATATCTACCTTCGGGTTCACCTGTGTTTGGCCAACACCGGGCAGCATGTATTCGACAGGATCCTCAATCGTCAGAATGTTGCGAGAGCTCTCGTTGATACTCGACAGCCCTGCGTACAGCGTTGTGGTTTTACCCGAACCCGTCGGCCCTGTGACCAGAATGATCCCATGTGGGCTGGATAGCGCACCGCGGTAGCCCGCATCGACATCGGCGTTCATGCGAAGCTCACTCAGATTCAACTGACCTGCCTGTTTATCAAGCAAGCGAAGCACGACGCGCTCTCCGTAGGCGGATGGGATGGTAGACATTCGAATGTCGATCCCGTGGCCTGCGATTCGCACCGAAATTCGGCCATCCTGCGGTATCCGTTTTTCGGCGATATCTAGTTTGGCCATGACCTTCAGCCGCGATACCAGAAGAGGCGCCAACATGCGCTTCGGTGAGAGCACCTCCGACAACACACCATCAACGCGATAACGAACGCTCAGTCTTTCCTCAAACGTCTCGATGTGAATGTCCGAGGCCTGCTCCTTTACTGCCTGAGACAAAATGGCGTTAATGAGGCGGATAATGGGCGCATCGTCCTCGGCATCCATCAAGTCGCCGACATCGGGCAACTCCTCAACAAGGCGCGATAGATCAACGTCTGATGACAGATCCTCGGCCATTTGCGCTGCCTCATTCTGCGTGCGCTGGTAGGCCAATGTCAGCCGTTGACGGAAGACGTCGTCGCTCAGCGGCGCAAGCGCGAACACCTCACCCACATAGCGCCGCACTTCGAGCAACACCTCTGGCAATAATGGCGGAACAAAAAAAAGCGTGAGGGCGGTTGCAGTGCGATCCAAGAGGACGTTGCGACTCTGTGCAAACGTAAACGGCAAACCCGACACCAGCACGGTACCCGAATCGGTCACTTCGGGGAGGGCATCCTCAGCGGCGTCAGTCACCGGTCGCTATTCCTCGCCGTCGGCCGTTTCAGTCACCTCCGGTAACTGCTGAATTTGCTCTTCCCAGGTGGGCAGTACCGGCAGGTTTCCGTCATCGAGAAACATCAAACCGCGCTCGCGGCGTTCGATCTGTTGCTCTCGAATAAACCGGTATTTCTCCGCAGTTGCCCCCGCCAAATCCTCATCATCGCGAATGATGGTGGGCCGAATGAAAACGAGCAGATTTGACTTCGTCACTGTCACGACGTCATTGCGGAATAGCCTGCCAAGCAACGGAATACTGGACAGTAAAGGGACCCCTTGGGTTGAGTCCTGAATATCGTCCTTCACCAAACCACCCAGCACCACAATGTCACTGTCGTTCGCCAGCACCTTGGTTTCAATTTTGCGTTCATTGGTAATGACATCGGATGCAGCAAGAATCTGCGCTGAGATACTGGAGACTTCCTGCACGATATCGAGGACCACAGAATCGCCCTCATTTACCTGAGGTGTCACTTTCAAGGTGACGCCGACACTCTGCCGCTCAATCGTTTGAAAAGGGTTCTGCGCACCATTGCCAACACCAGTGTTGGTATAGGAGCCCGTAACAAACGGCACCTGCTGGCCAACCGTGATGAAGGCTTCCTCGTTATCGAGCGTCAGCAGGCTCGGCGTCGACAGGATATTCGCGTTACCCTGCGTTTCCAATGCGTTGAGGATGATAGTCATAGTGAGACCTTCATCCACTACACCCCAGCCCAGTGTGGTGCCGGGAATCTGCGCAAGCGCACCGGCGACTGCGCGTGTGCCCACATTTTCCGAGCCATCATCCGGCACAATCGCATCGGCGAGCGCACGATTGCGCGCTTGCTGAGCCGAACTGGTGCTGATGTTGCTACCGTAAAGCCCGCTCTCATTTGAGAACAGCCACTGCAGACCGAGCTCCTGCCCCTCGGTCATCTCCATCTCAACGATGATTGCCTCTATCAGAACTTGCGCCCGTCGAATATCAAGCCGCGCGATTACCGCCTCCAAGGCCGCCATCTCATCGGTATCGGCGGTAATGATCAGGCTGTTCGTCCCAGCATCGGCCTCGATGGTTGATTCACCATTGCCGGATCGCTTGTTGCCACCCCCCTCCTCCAGCCGAGAGATGTTTTGCATAACCCGCGTCAGGACCTCCGCCACCTCCGTTGCATCCGCGTATTCGAGGTAGATGACTCGCACATTGCCCGATTGCTCAAGGGGCGCGTCCAGATACGAAACCAGCTTGCGTATCCGATCGACAGTCAGTTCGTCTGCGGTCACCACGACACTGTTTGTACGCTTGTCGGCGACCAACACCGCCTCTTTGTCCGCCTCAGCGCTTTCACCCTGACGGGATTTCTCGAGGGTGCTGAGAATGCTGACCACATCCTCCGCCACGCCATACTTCAGGCGAATAATTTCGGTAGTCTGAACGGCAGAGCGGTCCATACGCTCGATAATGTCGACAATGCGCCCGATATTGGAACGTATGTCAGAGATGATGATGGCATTGCTCGGCGCATAGGCCGCCATGTGTGCTTGTTGGGGAACGAGCGGCCGCAGGACCGGAATGAGCTTAGCCGCAGAGATATTGTCGAGGCGAATGACTTGCGTCACGTACTCGTCATTTCCCACTGTGCTCTGATCGTCCATGATCGGGACGGGAGAAGATCGCGCGTCCTTGCTGGGGACAATCCTGATGACCTGACCACTTCGAACCGCGGTGTACCCCTGAACGTCGAGTATCGAAAGGAACAAATCGTAGAGTTCCGCCTGCGTCACGGGCTTCGACGAAATCACCCGGACCTTACCTTTCACGTTAGGATCAACCACCATCGTGGTACCGGTCACGTCAGCGACAAACTTGATAAATTCCTGAATATCCGTGTCTTTGAGATTAACGGTATATTCCTGAGAAACGGCGATGGGCGACAGGCATAAAGACAGTGCCATCACCGCAGCACGCAGCGCTTTGGAAAGCTTAAAAAGTTGGTGAGTTGTCACGGATATCCTGTCAGGGGCGGGCGAGGTCAACACTGATTGTTACCGTGCCATCATCCCGATTAATGTCAAATGTGGCCTGCGTGGCGTCCTTCATCATCTGATAGAGCTTGATACTGTTGCTCGCATCGCTCAACGTCAGACCATTCACGGCTGTCACCACATCGCCGGCTTGAAAACCGAAAGAATCAAACGCAGCACGATCCTTGCCCGGCGAGATGCGATAACCCACTATGCCGTCGGCATCTTTAACCGGCGCAACAGATACCACTTTAGTGAGTGATTCCGGGTTGTCATAAAGCTGCGCCCGGTACTCACCTGCCAATGCGGTTTGCTCCGCAGTGACGGGGCTGATTGCTGGGCTAGACGGCTGAGAGCTTGTCGAGGCGACTTTGGTGCCAGCGGCTGCGGGACGAGCAGGTATGGATAAACCCGGGGTGTCGTAAAGTTTAATCAGTTCGTATGTCCCGTTATTGTCGATCACCACCTGTTGCGGCATGACTTTGGACAGTACCACCTTGCCTGATGCCGGGAGCGCATCGCCCACAGCGTAAACCTGCTCTGCCGCACCCGATTTGATGACTGCACTGCCAAGTCCGCTATCTGACAGCGCGACAATCCCCGTGAGGGTCAACGCTAGCCGCGTTTCCTTGGCATTTCTCTCGATCCCATTGCGATTATCAGCCGATGCACTCGCGCTGCTCTCCTCTTGAAGCGGCGTATCAGACGCCGCCCCGAATAACCCCGAGCGCAGCACGCCCGAGACGTCGATGACTTGGGTCGCGCCGCGCGAAGCGTTTTGCGGAGGATTCACAGCAGCGCTAGGGACTGCCTCAATCGCATCGGTCCGAAAGGGGATCCATAACAACTGACTGACGTTGCTGATCGACCACAGCACGAGCAGTCCGATGATGGCCGCTTGTAATCTGGACAGCTTGCGTGCGTCGCGCGCGTAGACCAACCACAGCGCACCCAGACGCGCTTCGACCTCGCCCAAGGTATCTCGATAGCGCGCTTTAAGGGCGCTGGTATCAACCGTGTTCACTTTTCGACGTTGCATCCTGCTTAATCATAGTCGGCACACCATGGCCGGCGAAATGGGTGAACCCCGCCGAGCGCAATATCGCCCAGGCGAGACTCGCCACTGTAACAAAGCCACGATGACAACTCTGTGACAGAGTGCCGACCTACCAAACGCTGATGGCCGGTGATTCACGGCCACTGTGGTAGACTAGACTTACCTGCGGGGTGGTTTAAACCTGAGATGCCGATTGGCAAACCCGTTGAACCTGATCCGGATCATACCGGCGGAGGGAACAGGGCACGGATCATCATTTGACCCCGCCGCGTGCTCCCGCCGTCTCGAGGAGCTCACGTTGACGCAATCTATCCATATCAATCCCTTCACTACCCGGACCTCGGCAACCAGATCTGGTCACCGCGGTCTGTCGCGCCCCCGCTCCGTTCCCGGTCCTGGAAAAGATCGGAGTCTCAGTCTTTGCCTCGCATTGGCGGGGGCGTTAGTGGGCGCGCCGGCCTGGTCGCAATCAGCCACGAAACTAGAGGAAGTGGTCGTGACCGCCACACTCATGCCCGAGACCCCCACGTTGGTCAGTGCCAGCGTGATCTCTGAGCGCGCTCAAGCACTGCGCGGCGCGGCCCATCTGGAAGACGTCATCACACGCATCCCCAATGTCAGCAGCTCGTCCGGCGCTTCACGTAACCGTTTCTTCCAAATACGTGGCATCGGCGAACGCAGCCAGTTTGTTGAGCCCGTTAACCCCTCTGTGGGGGTGTTGCTGGACGGAATCGATCTGAGTGGGATCGGTGGAGCACTGACTTTGTTCGACCTGCGGCAAGTAGAGGTTCTACGAGGTCCCCAGGGAACACTCATGGGAGCCAACGCACTGGCGGGTCTCATCGCGTTGCGGAGTCAGAGTAGTGACTCCACTGTCCGGGAGATCAGCGTAGGCGTTGAGAGTTACGACGGCAATCGACTGAGCGTGCGGTTAGGTGGCGCCCTGAGCGATACAACCCATGGCAGGATCGCCCTACAGCGCTATGAAAGCGATGGCTATGTCGACAACGAATGGCTCGGTCGGAGCGACACCAATGCGCGCGACGAACTCACCGCCCGGGGCACGATCACTTGGGAATTGGGATCCCACACCCTCGAGGTTGCCGGGTACTACACCGATATTGATAACGGTTACGACGCCTTCTCGCTGGACAATACCCGCTCGACACTGTCTGACCAGCCGGGTGAAGATGACCTCACTTTAAAAGCAGGCAGGCTGAACTGGCTCACGCGTTTGGGGGACCTCGACAGCTCATTGCAACTGAGCCACGCGAATACCGAAACCACTTATAGCTACGACGAAGATTGGAGCTACGTCGGTATCGCTCCCGGATGGGAGTACAGCTCCTACGACGAATATCTCCGCGATCGCACCATGGACAGCCTCGAGTGGCGTCTGGCCTCAACTCAAAGCGAACACGCGAACTGGGTAATAGGCACGTACCTCCGCGACGAGTCAGAAGACCTCACGCGACAATACACCTACCTGCCAGGTCCCTTTCAAAGCAGTATCGAGACGCAAACCGCGGCATTGTTTGGCCAAATCACCCGCGACATGACGGCACGACTGTCAGGTTTTGTAGGCGCACGATTTGAGCGCCGCGACAGCGAGTACCGAGACAGCGCCGGAGTCGATAAAGACTTTGATCACACCTATTGGACCGGCCGTGCAGGCTTGACCTGGCAACTGGATAACGGCCATTCGCTCTACGTCACTGCCGCACGTGGAGCGAGGGCGGGGGGCGCCAATGCGGGGCTATTGGCATCAATTGATGCGCTGCCAGACCAAAATCAGGACGCCGTCAGCGCGCTCGGCGTCTTCGACGAGGAAACGCTTCTGAATCTCGAGCTGGGGTGGCAGATCAACTGGCCCATTCGCGGGCTGCGATCTCGCCTGTCAGTGTTTGCGATGGACCGCGATGATCAGCAGGCCAAGGGTTCGCTCGTGATACCTCGCGCAGATGGCAGTACTGCCTTCATTGATTACACCGACAATGCTGCTGCCAGCAGCCACAGCGGCCTTGAGTGGGAGGGGCAGTGGCAGCTTGGCAACGCCTTGGTTGCAGACTGGACTCTCGGATTACTTGACGCCCACTTCGATACCTATCTCAGCGCCACGGGTGAGGATCTCTCCGGACGGGACCAGCCTCAGTCGCCGCACTGGCAGTACTCGGCAGGAATGACCTGGTCGCCCTCAACCTTCGCCTCATTACGCATCGAAGTCACGGGAAGCGACGCTTACTTTTTCTCGGACCGGCACGATGTAGCCACTCCTGAAGCGCATCTCCTCAACGCGAGCTTATCTGGTCAGTGGCGTCAATGGCGGTGGATACTGTGGGGACGCAATCTCACCAACAAGACCACCTTTGTGCGAGGCTTTGGCACATTCGGTAACGACCCGCGCAAAGAGTATGTGACGGAGCCCTACCGGCAGTTCGGCGAACCCCGTATCGTAGGTGTGACGCTAACTTATGACCTAGCTGGGGGTTCGCAATGAAAATGACCGCTGAACTGAGCGTCTATCCGCTCAGAGACAATTTCAAAGAGGCCGTGTTGGGATTCATCGATGAGCTGTTGGCCACCGAGGATATCGTAGCGGTAACCAACTCCATGAGCACGCATGTGAGCGGCGAGGACGAGGCGGTATTCAGAGCCATACAAGCCGCGCTCCGCGCCAGCTACGAGCGGTTTGGTCGTCAGGTGCTCGTTGCAAAATTTATCCCTGAGCACTTCGCGGATATCGGCCCCGAGGGTTGAGATGAGCCTGATGGAGGTCTGTGCCGTTGGCCTCGCTGTGGCCTATGTTCTGCTGGCCGTCTACCAGCGGCGGCTGTGTTGGATCGCGGCAATGGCAAGCGCGGCGCTCTACGTTGTCATCTTCTGGCAGGTCCAACTCTACCTCGAAGCCGCGCTCCAGGTGTTCTATATCGCGATGGCGATCTACGGCTGGTTCGCCTGGGGCCGAACCCCTGATACTGTCGAAAGCATTCGCACCTGGCCGCTCCGACACCATCTCGTGGCATGCCTTCTGCTTCTCATCCTCAGCCTCGCGACAGGGGCCGCGATGAGTGCATTCACTGATGCCGCCTCTCCCTTCGTCGACGCGGCCACAACGGTGTCTGCACTACTCGCAACCTGGATGGTGGCCAACAAGCTGCTGGAAAACTGGCTTTACTGGATCGCCATCGACATCGCATCGGTCGGGCTCTATCTATCGCGCGATCTCACACTCACAGCAATATTATTCGCGGGATACGTTGTACTGGCAGGCTGGGGCTATCTCACTTGGCGTAAACAATGGACCAACCCTCTAAGCGCCTGAATCGCGCCATCGATCGCTGGCAGGACTGGACCCTCGATGAACCCTTGGCGCATC
>Ga0160423_10001629_pt1 | contig 18803 bp, 15 predicted proteins | sample CRUFie14St8metaG_FD_108191 | JGI IMG/M metagenome (GOLD analysis project Ga0160423, IMG submission 108191) | Marine microbial communities from the Costa Rica Dome - CRUD Field 142mm St8 metaG | ecosystem: Environmental > Aquatic > Marine > Oceanic > Photic zone | place: Costa Rica: the Eastern... | reverse complement strand
TTGAAGTAAATCAGTTTCAAATACCTCATTAAGTAATAAAGATATTGATTCATTGAGAACTCTTTCATTTGCCTCTGCTATAGGAGGTCTAACAGTTTGTCTAGTATTGGTGTAGTTTTTTGAAATTTGATTAATAGTGCCTTTATTTTTAACTCTTAAAGTGAATTCTAAATCAAGCTCTGTACTGTAGGCCACTGACACTTTTCCAGTATTTATAGTTAATTTTGTTATTTCAAGCTCAATTGACGGTAAACTTGTATCATTAGAAATTCTAAAACCATAATTTCTCAGCTCATTTGCAATAACTAATTGCATATTATCTAGCGATAGAGAATTAAGAAAAACTTCACCCTTAAGTTCACCTGACAAATTTCTCACTTCACCAAGCTTATCTGACGAGTTATTGACAACTGCAAAGTTGACATCTATTGGATTATTAATTTTTTTTTCTTGAGTTGATATATCTGGTGCAATTAATAGATTTTGGTCATAATTTAAACCACAACCTAAAATTAAAAGTAAGGAAAATATATAAATGATTTTTTGCATTTTTAAAGCCCCTGATTTTAAGTTTTTATACCGTGCAAAATATAATTAACATCACAATTTTTTGTAATGTAAAGATTCTTATTCACAAGTGAATATTCTATACCCTTTATGTCCTTAATTAAACAATTATTATTTTCAAGAATTTTATTAATATCAGAGGGTATTATGAATTTTTCATAGGAATGAGTCCCTTTTGGAACAATATTAAGTACATACTCTGCTATAACTATTGATTTAATAAACGAAATTATAGATTTATTGATTGTGGATAAAAAAATACTTCCACCACTTTTCATTTTTGAGATTAGTTTTTCTAAAGTCATTTGAAAATTTGATACATGTTCTAAAACTTCAAAACAAAAAATACCATCAAACTCATCCTCAAACTCATCAATTTTAGTCGAATGGACATATTTAATTTTTTTTTCACCTTTATGAGAATTTGCAATTGCCAACAATTTTTCATTATTGTCCATACCAATAATATGGTTATCATTGCTAAATAAGGATTCGGTTAAGATTCCTCCGCCGCATCCAAAGTCTAATAACTTTTTTTTATTTAGAGAAAAATTTTCAGTTATATATTTTAATCTTACTGTGTTTAATTTATGGAGCATTTTCATAGATCCATCAACATTCCACCAATCTTGAGCCAATTTTTCAAATTTTTTTAATTCTTCGTCACCCATTTTATTAAAACTTTTTTACAAATCTTTGAACTTTTTGATTAATTAAATTTTCATCAATAGTGAGAACATTTCTATCTTTCATAATGCATTTTCCATTAACCCATGAGTGCGTGATATTTTCTCTGTCAATAGCGTGAACAATATGCGAAACAGGGTTAAAAATTGGTTGACTTATAATTTTATTAAAATCTATAGCAATTATATCAGCAACCTTATTTTTTTCTATCGTCCCAATTTTATTTTCCATTCCTAAACTTTTAGCTGCATTAATTGTAAGGCATTCGAGAGCATCATTGCTATTAAATTTTGTAGCATCTTTAGAAATTCCTTTTGCTAATAAAGACCCCACCCTAGCCTCAGATAAAATATCTAATTTATTATTACTCGCTGAACCATCAGTTCCGAAAGAGAGACTTATTTTTTCGGAGTTTTGTAAAGCAGCATTAGGAATACCAGATCCAAGCTTGAAATTTGATATGGGGCAACTAACTAAATTAGCTTTGTTTTTGGAAAGAATACTTATATCGTCTGAATTCAAATGAACAGCATGTATCCCAATAAAATTTGGATTAATTAAACCAAGGTCGAGTAGCCTTTCAATTGGCCTTTGATTGTAATTTTCAATGCTTTCTATTATTTCATTCTCAGTTTCATGAATATGCATATGAATTGGCAGATCTAATTCATTTGAAAGAGTAAATATTTTTTTTAATGTTTCGTTTCCAACGGTGTAAGGAGCATGAGGAGCCATAGTAAATGAAACTAAAGTTTCATTCTTTAATTTATCTCTAGTATTTAGACCTTTTTCGAGATATTCCTCAGAATTTTGTGCGTAATTTGAAGGAAAATCAATTGTTATTAACCCGAGTGAAGCTCTAATGCCTAACTCTAATGATGCATATGCTGTTACTTCAGGGAAGAAATACATATCATTAAAGCATGTACTTCCACTTTTGATTAGTTCAATAATTGCAAGTTTTGAGCCTAGTTCAACAAACTCATTATCAACATGTTTGGTTTCCAAAGGCCAAATTTTGTTTTTTAACCATGCATCAAGGTTCAGATCGTCAGCTATTCCTTTAAATAAGCTCATACTAAGATGCGTATGGTTGTTAATTAAGCCAGGCATAATACAATGAGTATTCAGGTTATATAATTCTTTGGATTCATATTTTCTATGAATTATATCGGTATCATCAATATCCAAGATTATAGAATTATTGATAACAATACTTGAGTTTTCAATAACTTTATTTTTTGGTTTGATCAGTAAAATCCACTTGGTATTAATGATTGTGTCAACTTTATTTTTCATGAGTAATTCTGAATAGACAACACTAAGTTTATAACATTTAATATTTATAACATGATATCCTACATGGTTTAAATATTTTGATATTTATGGATAATATTGCTAAAAACACTATTGCAGTCCCTATAGAAGGGGAAATGAAAAAATCTTACCTAGATTATGCAATGAGTGTAATCGTTGGCAGAGCATTACCTGATGCACGAGATGGTTTAAAACCAGTTCATCGACGAATATTGTATGCAATGTTCTTAAATAATAATTTACATAACAGACCCTATGTTAAGTGCGCTAGGATTGTTGGTGAAGTAATGGGTAAATTTCACCCTCATGGGGATAACGCAATTTACGATGCTTTGGTTAGAATGGCTCAAGAATTTAGCATGAGGTATCCAATTATTGATGGTCAAGGCAATTTTGGCTCAATTGACGGTGATAATGCTGCTGCTATGAGATACACAGAATGTCGTCTTGATAAATATGCCAATGAGATACTAGCCGATCTTGGTTCAGAAACCGTTAATTTTCAGCCAAATTATGATGGCAAAGAGAGAGAACCTGTTGTTCTCCCCTCAAAAATACCAAATTTACTTGTTAATGGCTCCTCTGGAATTGCAGTTGGAATGGCAACAAATATCCCACCTCATAATCTTTCTGAAGTAATTGATGCCTGTCTATTAATACTTAAAAAACCTGAATCCTCTCTTCAAGAGTTGATGAACCTTCTGCCAGGTCCGGACTTCCCAACGAAGGGACTTATTTCTGGCAATTCTGGAATTATTGATGCATACAATAGCGGAAGAGGCAGAGTGATTATGAAGGCTAAAACTCACTTTGAAAAATCGAAAGGCCAAAAAGACGTAATTATTGTCGATGAATTACCTTACCAGGTTAATAAGTCTAATTTACTGATAAAAGTTGCAGATTTAGTAAGGAATAAAAAACTTGAAGGAATTTCTGACATTAGAGATGAATCTGATAAATCTGGTATCAGAGTTGTGTTTGAACTAAAAAAAGGTGAGGTACCGGAAATAATTTTAAACAGGTTATTTAAAGATACTCAAATGCAAGATTCCTTTGGTATCAATATGGTTGCATTGGTTAATAATGTTCCTAAATTAATGAATTTAAAAGAGTTACTTAAAGTATTTATTGCTCATAGAAGAGAGGTTGTAACTCGCAGAACACAATTTAATTTAAAAAAAGCTAAACTTAGATGCAATACATTAGAAGGCTTAGCAGTCGCTTTATCAAATATTGACGAATTTATCGCTTTAATCAAAAACTCTGAAAGTCCATCAGAGGCTAAAAAGAAAATGATTGAAAAAGAGTGGCAATCTGATCTTATTTTGAAATTATTGTCAAAAGCGAAAGATAAATCATCATTTGATGCGCAACAAGATTTAGCTATAAAAACGAAAGGGTCTTATAAATTAAATTTAGAACAAGCTTCTAAGATCCTTGAGATGCAATTACAGAAACTTACTGGCTTGGAACACCAAAAAATTGTTGACGAATATTCATTACTACTTGATGAAATTTCAGACCTTTCGGATATTTTAAATACTCCTGAAAGAGTTAAGAAAATTATATCTGATGAACTTAATCAGACAAAAAAAGATCATGGTCAGGAAAGAAAAACTTTAATTGCTGAAGGAAGCGCTGAAACTTCTGAAGAGGATTTTATTACTCCTGAAGACCTTGTTGTGACCATGAGTCACACTGGATACGTAAAAGCTCAACCCTTAACAGAATACAGAGCACAAAAAAGAGGTGGACGTGGAAAACAAGCAACATCGATAAAACAAGACGATTTTGTTGAATCTTTATTTACAGCGAATACCCATGACTTTATTCTTTGTTTTAGTAACCTTGGACAAGTTTACTGGTTAAAGGTATACGAGGTACCTCGTGCAGGAAGAGGAAGTAGAGGTAAGCCAATAGTAAATCTATTAAAACTTTTGCCTCACGAAAAGGTTACTTCCATATTACCTATTAAATCATTTGATGATGATAGGTATGTTTTTATGGCTACACTAAAAGGTACTGTTAAAAAAACTCCACTATCTGATTTTTCAAGACCGCGTCAATCTGGAATTAAGGCTGTTCAACTGGATGCTGGTGATTATTTAATCGGTTCAATAATTACTGATGGCAAGCAAGACATTTTACTTCTCTCCAGTAAAGGAAAATGCGTGAGATTTAACGAAAAAGATGTTAGATCTATGGGAAGAACAGCTAGAGGAGTTAGAGGAATCCGCATGATTCAGGGAGCCAAATGTATATCTTTATCTGTTTTGAAAGATGCAAATAGTAGTTTACTGTTTGCTACTGAAAAAGGTTTTGGAAAAAGAACTAAAGTTAAGGAATTTACACCCCATGCGAGAGGCACGCAAGGTGTAATTGCTATCCAAACATCAGACAAAACTGGAAATGTCCTTGTTTCCAGAATGGTTAATTCTGAGGATGAAATTATGCTTATTACTAATGGTGGAGTACTTATCAGAACTCGCGTTAGTGAGATTAGAGAAATGGGAAGAGCCACTCAAGGAGTGAGATTAATTAATCTTGGAGAAGGAGAAAAGTTGGCCGGTCTGGTTAAAATCGAAGAAAAAGAAGAAGATTAATAATCAATGCAAAAATATAATTTTAGCGCAGGTCCATCAGTTTTACCAAAGCCCGTAGTCGAAAAAATCAAGTCAGAATTAACATCCTATAACGGAACTGGCTACTCAATTATGGAGCTTTCCCATAGAGGCCATGATTATATAGAAGTTCACAATAAAACTAAACAACTAGTTAGAGATCTACTTGATGTTCCTGAGAATTTTGAAATTCTTTTTCTTCAGGGCGGAGCAACAGGACAGTTTTCAGCAGTACCCTTAAATATTTTGTCTTTATATTGTAAAGCTGGATATGTTGACTCTGGACAATGGGCAAAAAAAGCAATTAAAGAATATTTGATTTATTCTGATAACATTGAGATTAAAGAATCGCTTGACAATTATAAATCATTTCCTCCATCAAAAGATTGGGGATTTAGCAAAAACCTAGATTATATTCATGTAACTCATAACGAGACAATTAACGGCATTGAAATGTTTGAAGACCCTAGGCTCAGTATGCCACTAATTGCCGACATGTCATCTAACATTTTTTCAAGAAGTATTGATTTTAATTCCTTTGATTTAGTTTATGCCGGTGCTCAGAAAAACTTTGGTCCTGCAGGTCTTACTTTGGTTATTATCAATAAAAAACTAATTACTGATCGACCTAAAGCCTCATCAATCATGAATTACAAAAAAATCTGTGAAAATGACTCAATGTTGAATACACCTCCAACTTTTTCTGTTTATGTGGCATCCTTAGTTTTAGGGTGGATAAAGTCATTGGGTGGTGTTTCCACGATGGAAAAGAATGCTCAAGAAAAGTCAGCTTTATTATATGATTATATTGACTCAACAAATTTTTATAAAAATTCAATTGAATCTAATTCGCGCTCAAGGATGAATGTGCCCTTTAATATTTTAAATGACTCCTTAAATAATACATTTCTTTCAGAAGCTTCTGATAATGGGCTTTTTGAACTCAAAGGACACAGGTCCGTAGGTGGATTTAGAGCTTCGATTTATAATGCTATGCCTGTTGAAGGTGTTAAAGTGTTAATTAGTTTTATGAAGGATTTTGAGAGGAAATATGGATAAATATAATGTAAAAACCTATAATTCCATATCACATCTTGGGTTAGAGAAAATAAAACATTCAGGGTTATCAATAGATATCAATAAAACTGCAAATGCAATATTGTTAAGGTCTCATAAACTTTCAATTGAAGAGATTAAAGAATCAGTTCATGGAGTATTTCGGGCTGGTGCAGGTACTAATAATATACCAATTGACTTTTGTACTTCAAATGGTATTGCAGTTTTCAATACTCCAGGTGCAAATGCAAATGCAGTTAAAGAATTGGTCATTTTATCTATATTAGTTTCCTCCAGAAATATTTTTAGAGCTAAAAATTCTCTTATTAAAGTTGGCAATTTACCATCTGATCGATTCAACGTTCAAGTTGAAAATTTAAAAAAAGAATTTGTTGGCACTGAAATTAAAGGCAGAACGATTGGTATTATTGGACTTGGAAAAATTGGCAGTTTAGTTGCTGAATCTTGTATATCACTTGGAATGAATGTCATTGGCTTTGACCCAGTGATTTCAATTGATTCCGCCTGGAAATTGCCTTCAGCAATAGTTAGGGCAAGTTCACTAGAACAGTTAGTTGAGCTTTCTGATTTTATTTCTCTTCATTTGCCGCTTAATTCATCTACAAAAAATATCTTCAGTACAAATCTATTTTCAAAAATCAATAAAGATGCGGTACTTCTTAATTTTGCTAGGCAAGAAATTGTTGATGAAAAGGCATTAGGTGCCTATCTTAAATCAAAAAAAATAAAATATTACGTCACAGATTTTCCAAGTCCTGAGTATCTTAATTTAGATAACGTCATTTCCTTTCCTCACCTAGGAGCATCAACATCTAGTGCTGAAGATAACTGCGCACTTATGTCAGCTGAACAAATTATAAAATTTTTAGTTGATGGTGAAATTTTTAATTCAGTGAATTTTCCTGATACTACTCTAAAAAGAGAATCTTCCTATAGGCTAACTCTTGTAAATAAAAATACTCCAAACATGGTTGGTCAAATTACTTCCGTATTAGCAAATCATAGAATTAATATTCACAATATGATAAACAAATCAAAAGGTGATTTGGCTTATAATATTTTAGATCTCGACAGTTCCCTTAATGATGAAGTTTTGATTTCTTTGACAAAAATTCTTGGCATTACAAAAGTCAGGTATATTCCGAATGAATAAAAATAACATTGATGTATTTAGAAAAAAAATTGATAAAATTGATAGTCAATTAAAGTCATTATTTAATCAAAGGGCTGAATTAGCAAAATCTATTGGTTTTTTGAAAAAAAATAACAAAATCTATAGGCCCGACAGAGAAAATTATATACTCAATAAAATTATTAAAGGAAATGAGGGGCCATTAAGCGATAAATCGCTAGTTTCTATTTTTACACAATTAATTTCTGCCTGCAGAGCTGTTGAGCATAAACTAAATATTTCTTGTTTAGGTCCTCAAGGTACTTTCTCTGAGGAAGCAGTAGTTAAGAAGTTTGGTCATATAGTTGATATTAGATTTTGTGAATCACTAGATTACGTATTTAACTCTGTTGAAAATACTAGCTCTGATTATGGAATTGTTCCCATTGAAAATACTATCGAAGGGTCAGTTGGTCAAACTCTTGATTTGTTAGCAAATACAAAGCTTAGAATCTGTGGAGAAATTTTTTTAGATATCAATCAAAATTTTATGTCTCTAAGTAAGAATAAAAAATTAATTAAAAAAATTTATTCTCACTCTCAAAGCCTTGCCCAATGTAAAAATTGGATTCAAAAAAATTTCCCGAATGCAAAAAAAATTCCTGTTTCTAGTAATTCTGAGGCTGCACTTCTTGCATCAAAAACCAAAGATTGTGCAGTAATTGGCAATCTAAATGCTGGAAAAATTTATGGTTTAAAAATAATAGAAAAAAATATACAAGATTTCTCAGATAATAAGACAAGATTTATTTTATTAGGTCTTGATGAAATTCCTGCCTCCGAAAGTGATAAAACATCAATAGTTTTTTCAAGTAATAATAAACCTGGCTCTCTCTTCAAAATATTAGAGCCATTGGCAAAAAAAAATATAAACTTAACTAAACTTGAATCTAGGCCAATCAAATCCTCAAATTGGGAATACTTTATTTACTTGGACTTAAATGGACATATAAATGACAAGAAAGTAAAGTTCTGTTTGGATTCAATCAAATCACATACTAAATTTTTTAAAATTTTAGGCTCATATCCTCGATCAATTTTATAAACATGATTCAATTCAATAAAAATATTAAAAAATTAAGCCCATATATACCTGGTCAGCCTACTGAGGAATTAGCTAGAAACTTGAAAATACCTCTAAATAAAATTATTAAATTAGCCTCTAATGAGAATCCATATGGTTGCTCAAAAAAACTTTATCCTCTTTTTGAAAACTTAAAAGATAGCATTGCAAGGTATCCAGATGGAAATGGTTATTATTTGAAAGATTCTATTTCTAAGTTTCATAAAATCCACTCAGATAATATTATTTTAGGAAATGGATCCAATGATGTAATTGAAATGGTTGTAAGAGCATTTTTAAATTCGAATGATAATGTGGTTTTTTCTGAGTATGCCTTTATTGTTTATAAACTTGCAGTTAAATCGCTTGGAATCAAATTTAAGGAAGTTAAGTCTTTAGATTATGGCCATGACATTTGCAATCTAATAAAAAGTATAGACAAAAAGACAAAGATTGTTTTTATTGCAAATCCGAATAACCCAACTGGAACTTATTTTTCCAACAAAAAATTATTTAGATTACTTAAGTCTGTGCCAGAAAATTGTTTGATCTTATTAGATCAAGCATATGAGGAATATTTACCTGCAAATGAAATTATTCCTTTAAAAAAATGGTTAAATTCTTTTAAAAACATCATATTAATGAGAACATTTTCAAAGGCATATGGATTGGCTGCATTTAGAGTTGGTTGGGGGGCAGCATCCTCCGAAATTATAGAAAAAATTAACAGAATACGACAACCATTTAATGTTAATTTATTCGGTTTACATATAGCTCGTCATGCATTGACTGACCAATCTTTTATCAAAAAAACAGTAAAGTTGAATAAAATCAATATCGATAAAGTTGAAAAATTTTTATCTAAAATCAATATTACTTACATACCTTCAAAAGCGAATTTTGTGACTTTTTATCATTTTCAATCAGAAGAATTGAATAGGCATTTTATGGAAAATGGCCTTATTGTTAGGCCATTAGACTCCTACGGGTTAGAAAATTTTTTACGTGTGTCAATTGGAACAGCAAAAGAAAATAATTTTTTTATTAAGCTTTTAAAAAAATTTTTAAATAAAAAATAATGAATAAAAAAATTGATTGCTTAATTGTTGGTTTAGGATTAATTGGGGGGTCATTTGCACTTAGTTTAAAAAAAAGTTTCCCTAGTTCTAAAATTTATGGGTATGATCTGAAAAAAAAATCATTAGACACGGCTTTTAAAAAAAAAATAATTGATAAAAAAATTAGTTTTGACAGCATTAATTACAAAATAAACTTGGTAATAGTGGCAGTTCCTCCACTTAAGGCCATTGAAATATTTAAAGAGTTAAGAAAATTAAACTTACCAAAAGATATATCCATATTCGATTTATCAAGCTCAAAAAAAACTATACATAGTGAAATTAAAGCCCTTCCAAAAGATTTTTTAAAAAATGTTGTTTTATGTCACCCAATTGCTGGTTCAGAAAAATCTGGCATTAATGCGTGCAGCGTTGATTTATTCAAAAATAAAAAATTAATCTTAATTAATGATGTATTTACATCCAGAAAATCATTACAATTTTCTAAGATGATTTGGCAACTAATTGGCTCAAAAGTAATATTTATGCAATTAAATGATCATGAGAAAGTCTTCTGTTATTTGAGTCATTTACCACATTTAGTTTCATTTGCAATGGTTAATACTGTGGGTGAAAAAAAAATAAAGAATGTTTCAGGTCTTGCAGGAGCTGGTTTTTACGATTTCACAAGAATTGCTGCAAGTTCAGCAGAGATGTGGTTAGATATTTTTGTATCAAATAAAAATGAATTGATAAAGAGTATTAATTTGCTTCAATCAGAGCTCGATTGTTTTAAGGATAATTTAAAAAAAAACAACCATCATGATCTAAAAAGTTTGATTGATAGCGCAAGTTCCTTAAGAAGAAAGTGGAAAATTGAAAGAAAATAATTCATTTGTTATTAACCAAAATTCTCATGCAGTTGGAAGTATAAATCTTCCTGGTTCAAAAAGTATTTCTAATAGGGTTCTTTTGCTGGCCGCATTATCTAGAGGAAAAGTGAAAATATTTAATTTACTTATAAGTGAAGACTCAAAAGTCATGATAAATGCCTTGTCTAAGTTGGGCGTAAAAGTGTTCGTAAAAAATAAATATACTCTCGTGCATGGCAAAGATTGCAAATTTAAAAATAAGAATTTGAAAATTAACGTTATGAATTCAGGGATTACTATGAGATTCTTAACTGCTGCTTTATCTATTATTGGTGGTGATTATGTTCTTGATGGAATCCCAAGGATGAGAGAAAGACCAATAAAATCTTTGGTAGAAGCATTAAAAAATATTGGTTGTCAAACTTACTATAAAAGTAATTATGGTTTCCCTCCTATAAAAATAAAAAATAAATCTTCTGAAATTAAACAATCAATTATTGAAATTGACGGATCTGCTTCGAGTCAGTATATTAGCGCGTTGATTATTGGATTAGCCACATTAAAAAAAAGAATAAAAATTAAAATAAAAGGTAAAAAAGTCTCATTTCCATATGTTTTAATGACACTTAAATTACTCAAAACTTTTAATGTAAATTACAGAATAAATGAAGACCAGAATGAAATAATTATTCAGTCCGGTCAATTAAAATCCCCCGAAGAGTTTTTCATCGAACCTGACCTTTCATCCGCTAGCTACTTTGCTGCTATGGCTATTCTTGGAGGTGGTCCAATTAAATTACACAAGGTGAAAAAAAACTCTTTACAAGGTGATTTTCGTTTTTTTCAAATTTTAAAAGATTTTGGTTTTACTATCTTGTTCAAAAAAGAATTCTTAATTGTCAGCAATCAAAGCTTTAAAAAGCTTCCTGGTTTTAATTTGGATTTAGCAGATATTCCTGATGTAGCGATGACACTTGCAATTTTAGCACTTTTTTCAAAATCAAAATGTACGCTCAGAAATATTGGAAGTTGGAGATTAAAAGAAACTGACAGACTCTATGCCATGCAAAATGAATTAAATAAAATTGGAGCAAGAACAGAAATTAAAAAAGATAACATAACAATTTTTCCATTAGACACTTTTAATAAAAAACCAGTATTTAACACTTATAACGACCATAGAATGGCAATGTGTCTGTCATTATTATCTTTTTTATTGAACAAAATTACTATTTTAAATCCAAATTGTGTTGTAAAAACATTCCCAGAATATTTTTATAAAATGAAAAAAGTTACTCAACCTCCTATTATAACAATTGATGGTCCTTCAGCATCTGGTAAAGGAACCATTTCTGGGCTTCTTGCTAACAAAACAGGCTTTACTAAAATTGACTCTGGTCGTTTTTACAGAGTTTTATCATTATACTTTGTTAAGAAAAAAATAAAGAATCCGGATTTGCATTATAAAAATAAAGTATTAACTTCTAAAAGTTTATTTAAATTTTTACTTAAATCGCATTGTGAAAAAGAATTGAGATCAGAGGAAAATTCATTAAAAACCTCATACTATTCATCATTCTCAGTAGTTCGAAAGATTATTAATGCATTTCTTAAAAAGCAAGTTTCATTCCCAGGAGTAATTTTTGAGGGAAGAGATATGGCAAAAATTTTTGACGATTCTTGTCTTAAAATTTTTTTGACTGCTGATAATGATGTCAGAGCACAAAGAAGGCATAAGCAGTTGATAAAAAAAGGTAATAATGTTAGTATAACGAACGTTAAAAAAGCACTTATTAATAGAGATTCTGCTGATAAGAAGAGAAAAATTTCACCTTTAAAATTATCTTCAGATCACATAGTTATTGATTCGTCTTTTAAAACTGTGAATATGGTGGTCAGTGACATTCTTAATTTGTATTCAAGAATTGTTCATTGAACTGAATTTTAACTTTTTCTAATACTTTTTCAATGTCTAATCCTACTAATACTGCTCAAGAAACTGAAAATCAAAGTTTCGCATTAATGCTTGAAGAAAGCATCTCAAAAAAAGAAATGAGGCCTGGTGAATTAATTACTGCTGAAGTTGTTTCGGTTCAGCATAGTTTCGTTATTGTAAATGCAAGTTTAAAATCTGAAAGCTACATACCCCTCGAAGAATTTAAAAATGATCGTGGAGACCTTGAGGTAAACGTTGGTGACTTTGTTAGCGTTGCTATTGAATCAGTCGAAGATGGTTATGGTGAAACAAAACTTTCAAGAGATAAGGCGAAAAGGCTAGTTTCATGGACTAGACTCGAAAAGGCAATGACTGATGGGGAAATAATTAAAGGTATTGTTAACGGAAGAGTTAAGGGCGGATTAACCGTTTTAATAAACGGCATTAGAGCCTTTTTACCAGGCTCTTTAATTGACCTCAAACCAATTAAAGACACAGGTCAATTTGAAGGGAAAGAACTTGAATTAAAAGTTATTAAAATTGACAAAAAAAGAAATAATGTTGTGGTTTCTAGAAAGTCTGTGCTCGAACTCACAGTTGGTGAAGATAGAACTAAATTGATTGAGTCATTGACTGAAGGTTCTTCAATTTCTGGGGTTATAAAAAATATAACTGATTATGGTGCATTTGTCGATTTAGGTGGCATTGATGGATTGCTTCACATTACTGATTTGGCATGGAGAAGAATAAAACACCCATCTGAAGTTTTAAATATTGGTGATGAAATTACAGCGATGATTCTTAAGTATGATCAAGAAAAAAATAGAGTTTCTCTTGGCCTTAAACAACTAGAGACTGACCCATGGTCTACCTTAAATGATAAATATCCTATTTCTACCAAAGTTGAAGGTGTTGTTACTAATCTCACTGACTATGGTGCTTTTGTTGAGATAGAGCCAGGTATAGAAGGTCTTGTGCATGTTTCTGAAATGGATTGGACGAATAAAAGCATTCATCCTAGAAAAGTTGTCCAATTGGGTGATACGGTAAATGTGGCTGTATTAGAAATTGATTCCAACAAAAGAAGAATTAGTCTAGGAATGAAACAGTGTCATCCAAATCCATGGGAAAAGTTTTCTGAAAAATTTAAAAAATCAGATGCCATTGAGGGCCCAATTACCTCAATTACTGATTTTGGTATCTTTATTGGACTTGAAGGTGGAATCGATGGATTAATTCACATGTCGGACGTTACCTGGGAAGATGATCCCAATGAAGTAATTAAGTCATACAAAAAAGGCGACAACATAAAGGCTATTATTTTACAAATCGATATCGAAAGAGAAAGAATTTCTCTTGGATTAAAACAAATGAACAGCGATCCTCTTGAGTCATTTATTTCTGCAAATCCAAAAGGAACAATTTTAAATGGAATTGTAAAGGATATTGATGATAAAGGTGCAACTATCAAGTTATCAGATGAAGTCGATGCTTATATGAAAAATTCTGAATCATCAATGGACCAAAAGGTTAAGAACATTTCTGAATTATTTCAAATTGGTGATGAAATTAACGGAATGATTAATTCAATTGATAAAAAAAATAGGACAATTTCTTTTTCTGTTAAACAAAGAGAGAAAAAAGATTTTGAAAAAGTTAAGGCTGATTTAAATAAAGAGAGTTCAAAAGAGGATGCCAACATTGGAAAAACTAGCCTTGGAGCACTTTTAAAGGCTCGACTAGATGATAAAAAATCTGATGATGATACAACAAATTAATTTACAATGACAAAATCAGAGCTCGTTATCAAATTAGCTGAAAAAAATAAAATTTTGACTGAAAGTGAAACCGAAATTGGTATTAATTTATTATTGCAAACAATAATGAAGACTTTAGCCAGTAATGATAGAGTCGAAATTAGAGGCTTTGGCAGCTTCGGAACCTTGTTAAGAAATTCACGTAACGGAAGAAACCCAAAATCTGGAGAACCAGTTTTTGTACCTTCAAAAAAAGTACCATATTTCCGTGTTGGTAAAGAACTTAGAAAAAGAGTTGACAGTTAATTAATTTTTAAATATGGGAATTTTTGATTTCGAATTGTGGTGGTTAATCATAATTCCTATCGCCTTTATTTTAGGATGGTACAGTTCTAGGTATGAGAAAAATAATAGTACTGTAGATACTAAACTAATTCCGGATGCATATTTAAATAGCTTTAATTCTTTAGTCCAAAATAGAAAAAGTGATGCTATTAAAGAACTTGAGTTGATTATTGATTCTGAATTATTTACTATTGATTTACAAAATATACTTGGAAACTTATATAGAGATAATGGGAACCTAGAAAAATCAATCTTTATAAGAACAAGCTTACTAAACCGAGTTGATTTAAGTAAAGAAAAAAGAAACACTATAAAATTTGAACTTGCTAAAGATTACTATGAATCTGGTCTTTTAGACAAATCAAAAATTCTTTTAGAAGAAATAAATTCAGAGTTCATTCAAGTACAAGTTATACAACTACTAATTCACTTATCAGAACAAACCAAATCATGGGATGATTGTCTTAAATACACTGAAAAAGTTATTTCTATAGATGAAAAAAATGACTATAAAAGTATTCATAGAAATTACTACTGTGAAATTGCTGAAATATATTTAAAAAATAATGAATTAGAAAAATTTATTGAATATTTGAATATAATTATTGCTAAATTTGGGGCTTTTCCAAGAATAAAATTTTTAAAGCTTCAATATTTTATTAATATAAAAGATACAAATAAAATTTTTGATATCTGGTTTGATTTAATTTCTAACAATAAAAACTTTATAGATGCTTTGATCAAGGAATTATCAAGTTTTTTATTGGAAAATTCTAGTAATTTTCCACTTGTTATTTTTAAGGAAAGCTTACAAAAATATCCAAGTATTACATTAGTAAAATCAATTTTTAAGAATTTCGACCTATTAAAAAATAAAAATCATAAAACTGAATTAATAGAGGATATTCTTAAATATCTTAAAAATATTGAAAAAATTGATAGCGAGATAATTTTTTATTTTATTAAGAATCTAAGTTTAATTGAAAATAAAAGGTTTTCAGAATTCTTACAAAACAATTTCAATAAAAAAAAGTTTATTGAAAATTTTGAAAAAACTTATAAATGTGGTGTCTGTGGCTACAATTCATCGAATATGTATTGGCAATGTATTAGTTGTAAATCCTGGGAGTCATTTTTATGAAAAATCAAAGTTATATCATTGTTGCTTTAGACTTTTCTGATTTAAATGAACTTGAATCCTTTGTTTCTATTCTTAATCCCAAGTTATGTAAATTAAAAGTTGGCAAGGAGTTATTTGTAAAATTTGGTCCCAAAGTGGTTGAATTTTTAAAATCAAAAGGCTTTGATATTTTTTTAGACTTAAAATTCCATGATATACCAAACACAGTTTTTGCTGCAGTTAAGGCTTCTTGCGAATTAGGTGTTTGGATGTTGAATGTCCATGCTTCAGGTGGTGAAGAAATGTTAACCGCTGCAAGAGAAGCAGTTGACAAAAAAAAATATAAAACTAATTTAATCGCTGTTACAGTATTAACAAGCTTTGACAGGAGTAATCTTAGTTCTATCGGAGTGCAAAATAATATTCAAGAACAAGTTAAGCTTCTCGGTGAATTGGCCTTCAAATGTAACCTTGATGGTGTTGTATGTTCACCAAATGAATGTCTGACAATAAAAAAAATAAATCCTGTTTTTTTGACTGTTACTCCTGGTATCCGTTTTAACAATGATAATAATGATGACCAAAAAAGAGTTTATAATCATATCGATGCAAGGAATTTAGGTTCTGATTATCTGGTTATTGGTAGATCAGTAACAAGATCTAAAGACCCACTAGATGTTTTACGAATTATAAACTCTGATTTAGAAAAATTATCGTCATGACAAATAAGATTTTGGTGGTTGGGGATGTAATGTTAGATGAATATTGGTATGGTAATACTAATAGAATTTCGCCAGAAGCTCCAGTGCCAATAGTGAATTTTGACAATAAAGACTTGAGGCTTGGTGGAGCTGCTAATGTTGCTGCAAATATTAGTTCACTAGGAGGTAATGTTACTTTACTATCACTAATTGGAGATGATGAAAAAACCAAAATTTTTAATGAATTAGTTGTTTCTAATCATATTAAGCATATTGCTATTAAATCTAAAAATTTAAAAATTACTACGAAGTTAAGAATTATTTCCTCAAATCAGCAAATCACAAGAATTGATTTTGATACAGAAACCTCATCCTATTCAAAATTGATATTAAATAAACTTAAGAAAATTTTCCATGAGTTCGATTTTTTTGTTTTTTCTGATTACAACAAAGGTTCACTCTCTAAAATTAAAATGATGATTGAGTTTTTGGTTAAAAACAATAAAAAAAACATTTTGGTAGATCCCAAGAAACAAGATTTTATATGCTATTCAAACTCTTTTATAATGACCCCCAATAAAAAAGAATTTTTAAATTATATTAACCTAACAAGTTTTGATGATAGGGCTATTGAATTAGGATTTGAATGTGTAAAAAAATTAAAACTAAAATATTTACTTGTTACCTTAGGAGAGAATGGCATGGTGCTCTTTAATCAAAATAAAAAAACTCTCATTAAAGCTAATGCTGATGAAGTATATGATGTGAGTGGAGCTGGTGATACTGTAATTGCCTCTTTAGCCTATTGTCTTGCTGACTCTGTTAGCATTGTTAATGCAGTTAAATTTAGCAATATGACTGCAGGAATTGTTGTCGGTAAGCATGGAACCTCAATAATTAATAAAAGTGATATTAAGAAAATGAGAAATTTTTTATGAAAATTCTTGTAACTGGCGGATTTGGATTTATAGGAACAAATTTGATTAAAAGGCTCAATCAAATGGGTTTTTCAGATATAACCTGTATTGATTCATTGAATAATCCATTAAAACTAAGTAATGCTTCTCAAATAAAAATATCAAATTTTATAGATAAAAAAGAATTTTTTTCTATTTTAAAAAATACTAATTCATCCACTTTTGACTTCAATTATATTTTTCATCAGGGTGCATGTTCTGATACAACTTGTGAAGATGGGAACTATATCATGCAAAATAATTTTACATTTTCGAAACTACTAGCAGACTTTTGTTTAAAAAACTCTATACCTATGGTCTATGCATCTTCTGCGTCTGTATATGGAGATGCCCAGAATTTTGTTGAATCTAAAAATGAAAAAGCTTTGAATTATTATGCATATTCAAAGTTACTTTTTGATGAATATATTAGAAACAAAAATATTAACTCTTTTAAGTCTCAAATTGTTGGACTTAGATACTTTAATGTATATGGGCCGTATGAAGAACATAAAAGTAGGATGGCATCTGTTATTTTTCATTTTTATAATCAATTAAAAAAAAATAAGAGGATAAGTATTTTCGAAGGTTCACATGGCCTAAAAAATGGAGAACATAAGAGGGATTTTATACATGTTGATAATGTTGTAGATATGAATTTATGGTTTTTTGAAAATAATCAACATAGTGGGATATTTAACTGTGGGACCTCTGAAGCAAATTCTTATAATAAAGTTGCTTATACTATAATTGATTATTTCAAAAAAAATAAGAATGATTTCAATCTTAAATATGATGATTACATAAGTTATATAAAGTTTCCAGAAGATTTAAAAAATAGATATCAACCGTTTACTAAGTCTAGTAACGAAAGTATAAAATCTAAAAGTTATGATAATAAATTTTATAGTATTGAACAGGGAGTAAATAAATATTTAAAGTATTTGGATGAAAAAATAAGCCAGATATGAATCTGGCTTATTTGAATATATTATTATTCTCTATTTCCAGCGAATGCTATAAGCAAGTGCAAAAGGTTAACAAAAATATTGAATAGACTCATGTAAACTCCAGTTGCAGCAATAATATAATTTGTTTCTCCACCATTAATAATACGACTTACATCGTGTAACAAAAACAATGAAAAAACTACTACAACAAGTGCAGAAAGAGTAAGACTTAATGCGGGTAGCTGCAAGAACATATTAGCAATCATCATTACAAGAAGAACCATCATTCCCACAAATAGAAACTTACCCATGAAACTGAAATCTCTCTTAGTAGTTATCGCAATGAAACTCATAGCAGCAAGAATCGAACCGGTACCTATAGCAGCCAAACTTATTAGAGATGCTCCATTTCTTAGCGAAAGGGCAACATTGAGCATTGGACCTAACCACCATCCAAGTATGAAAGTCATTAGAAGTAGAAGTATGATACCAAGTCCGCTATTTCTATTTTTTTGAATGGCAAACTGTAATCCGATTACTGCACCAAGCATCAACAATGAAGACATAATAGGGCTTTTCATAATAAAACCACTACTATAAATTCC
>Ga0160423_10001628_pt1 | contig 18807 bp, 36 predicted proteins | sample CRUFie14St8metaG_FD_108191 | JGI IMG/M metagenome (GOLD analysis project Ga0160423, IMG submission 108191) | Marine microbial communities from the Costa Rica Dome - CRUD Field 142mm St8 metaG | ecosystem: Environmental > Aquatic > Marine > Oceanic > Photic zone | place: Costa Rica: the Eastern... | reverse complement strand
GTCACGGTAAAGCGAATTTCTGGGTTGGCCGGCAAGACTGCGTCGACCGTAGCAGAGTGGGGATTAGAGTCTGTTTATGCCACCAGTGTATTCACGTACACCAGCAGTCCAAGTAAGTTCAGTTCTAGCACGTTGTTTAGCAGCCAAACGTTCTGCTGCTTCCATTGCCCATTTACGCTGTAGTTTCAAATTCTTAGCAAATTGAGCACCCGTAAGATCTTGTGCTTTTACTGTAACTCCTGTTTCTAAACAGGTTGCAATTGGTTGTAATAGTATATCAGTCATACTGTATTTATACTCTCTACTCTAGTAGTAGCAAAATTGGAACTACACCTGGGCAGCGTTTTCTAATATAGCATACTCTTCGATGCTGTTTCCATTACTTTGATTGTCCGTGTTAACGATCCAATCTTGCTAGTAATATTTAAGCAGTGTAGTATAAAACGCTATAAAATAGGTGTCTTAGACGCAATTACAGCGTCATACAGTGGGGGTTTAGGTATAGCAAGTAGTGCTAGTGTCAGATCTGCACTAGAGTGCAATACAAGCGTGTTATGCGTGTTTTGTGCAGTGTCTATACCGTGCTTAACGTATAGATCTACACTTATGCTGTGTGTGGTAGCATCTTGTGTGTGAATGCCCCAATCATCAGGATACTGTATGCGTACAGTGTACACTAGCGACCCAAACTGTGGTCTGTTTCACCATCTATACATAACAGTCTGCCCTCGTGTTTTAGATAGAACCACTGATGTAGACTGTTGTGTTGATCCAAATAGAAACGTGTTCTGTTTAGATGTATTTCTGTACTGTGGGGTTTGGCACGTCGTAGATCACGTATTACTTGTTTGGTGAGACTAGAAGTTAATATAGCATAGTGTTTCATAACACTATTTAACGGTTTAAGCGAACCAACAGGTTGAAAAGACTGTGAGTAACAGTGCTAGTAGCATAGCAGTGTTCACATACATAATGGTTCTTAGGCTTGTTACTATTTTCTTAATTTCTTGCATAATGATATTTACATTAAATGTGTGTTTAAGTTATAATGTCTGTTTACCCAAATGGGTCTACAGGTCAAAAAATCTGCGCTGCGGATTTTTTAATATCAGGAAAGTTTATCATCTCGGTGGTGATTTTAGACCACTAGCCTCCAAAATACTAGCATACGCACATACGCACTATACCGGCCGCCCTTATACCGACCGGTCACCAATTTGGAAAATGATATTGTCGAACCGATCTCTCACTTCAACACAGTGAGCTTCGTAATCATCTGAGGCGCAGTGTGCCACCTCCTCGGCTTCTTCTTGTGTTTCAAAAAAGCCTTCGTACTGTTCTTCACTGTCCGTGTAGTAGTAGACTCTGTACATAGTGTCCTTTCTGTTAGCACCTATCCGTTTGGTTAGGCTGTCGTTTGTGTTTGGGTAAGTGTCCTCCGCACAGTCTAGCGGCTGCATCATCCCAGGCTGGTATCTGATCAAACAGTGTGTCACCACGACTGAAGTCTGGATCCCAAGGCTTGTCCATAGGGCCTGTTATGCTACACGCTGAGGTCAGTGCCAACGTGGCAGCAAGTATTACTGTCCTGCAATAGTTCTTATACGCCAATGTAGTTCCTCCCATACGTTAGTGTCCTTATACATCTCAACAGTGTTTGCCACGGTCTGGCTATTACGTAAGGTAACGTGCCCACAACCCTGTAGCAATACGACTGCTGATATGACGAGGAGTAATTTATTCATTTGAGTTCTTTACCAATACAGTTGCACCGAACACAAAACAGGTAAGTCCTATTAGACTGTACATAATCATCTCACCTATAGTATTTGCGTTCTCCATACACTTGCCATCACAGTCACCTGCACTGCCCATCATCATAACAAGACCTGCTAGTACCAATAAGCCTGCTGTGCCGTTTATTATCATTTTTAACATAATCGCTCCTTTGTTGTTCATAGTATTAATATACGATAATAGGGGCTGTTTGTCAACCCCTATTATCCAAACCGTTTAGTCGGCCCTGCTTCCCATATACATTTGGACACCATAACTTTGGAAGACCTTTGCATATGCTTGGGCACCAACTTCCTTACAGTCCATTGATTGCCCTCTGTGCTGGGCAGGATCCCATAACTGCAAGTAACCACCCTGCCAGCTCTTCTTAAAGCCCACAGCCTGTAGCGCCTTGCCCAATTTTGAATTTGAACGCACCTTTACGTCCACCCAAGCAAAGCCACAGTACATAGGCTCACCGTACTCGTTGCCGCCTGTGCTTTCTGTCCATTCTTCTAAGAACTTGGCAACAGCAGCCTTAGCAGCAGATGTTGCTTCTGTGTGGATCATCTGCACCTTAACAGTGTCAAATGTTGCTGGGTTTTGGATTTCTGTCTTTTGCATATTTCGCTCCGTTTGTTTAGTTTATAAGTATATTATAGGTCCATTTTGGATAAAAGTCAACCCCTTATTTCATAAAAGTATGGTTGCCTACGATCACTGTTAATTGCTTGTGATCAGCCCAATATGGATAGACTAGGTTGTGTGCATAGTAGTATAGGGCACCGCCTGTGTTATCATTAACACGATAAGAACCATACCCTAGAGTCCATATTGCTACTTCTACACTCTTACGCCAAGCATCTGCGTTCAACTGTATAGTTTCACCTGTCTTTTCATAGTTGGCCCAAATGATGTCTTTCTTGCCATCACAGTACCAAGAGAACTGACACTTGTGCTTGACTGGGAAATACACGCCCTTCTTGTTCCAGGATTCTCTAACTGGACCTTGATACACAACGTCACAGAATGAGTTGGGGAACCTTGAGCTTTCTACTCTATTACGAGTCACATTAGCAACGGCAGCCTTGCCTTCTACACCTTCTGCCCTTGCTTCAAAGTAGATGTTCTCTGCTAGGCAGATCATCTCTCTGTGTTTTGAATTTGGAATCTTTGCTTCGTTCACTTCCTGGAACACAATGCTCTTGGCCTGTGCTGTCAGTGATGCCGCGTGGTCGAAACTGCTTAACTTGTCTGCGGCTGCTCCCACACTGTGTATGCTGAACAGTCCTGCAATTAGTAGTATATATTTTTTCATTTTCGCTCCTTATTATGTTTATACTATACTACTCTTTGTCCAATTTGTCAACCTCTTTATATGGTGTATTTTGGGCATTAAATGCCTGTAATTTAAGCACCATATCAAAAAACTTGTCAAACATATGATCTGTTTCGTGCTTGTAATCCCCTGCTGGAATACAGGCCGCCGCATAGTCTACATTCTGTAGTTCCATCAGTGCTGCCTTGCAGGTTGCTTCGTCCTTATAGATAACCGGATTATATAGAATCGCCGTAATTAACATCCACTTCATTATGCTGCCTCCTTTACATATTCGTGTTGATAGTCCTCACGCTCACCTCCTGCGAGCATAAGATAAGATTCAGCCTTGCCCTTGTAGCCTGGCTGCCAGTATTCATCTGCAGGAACAAAACGGCTCGCATAGTAGCCCTTGTCTTCCTTGTAGATGTTCCAAGGAGTTTCCCAGTCTTCACAGACCTTAGCATCGTCATCCTCGAACGACCAGTCTAGAATGTATTCTTCAGAGTAGTCTGAAGCATACTCAATCAACGACTTAAGGTCGTCGATATTGTTGGGAAGGTTGTTTGGATCCACCTCCATTACAAAGGTTTCGCCGCCCTTGAACTTCCAATACTGAGGACATTCACCCTCACCATTCCAATCGTGGGCACCGTAGTTTTCTTTGTATTGAGTTTGGATTACCAGTTTCATTTGTTTCGCTCCTTGTTTTTGCATTATGTTTATATAATAGCACCAAATAGCCAAAAGGTCAACCAAAAAGATTGACCTTTTTTTGCATTATTTTCAAGCACTTGTAAAGGGTAACCCCATTTGATCTTGATTTAATTCTGCTTCATCCCTAGCCTGCAATTCAAAACCTATGGTTGTAAGCAGGTCTTCTGCTAGGTTGGGATATCGATCTGCTAGGTTAGATACCAGGCTTTCTCGCTCTTGGTGATCCATCCTTGCAATACCTTCGATGATCAATTGTTCTGTTGTCATTACGCCACCTCCTTTGCTATAACATATTCGAGGGGTGTAAACTCCTTTTCGGAACCGTTTTGCCAACCCCCTGAGACTGAACTGTGCCACCAGTTGCCATCTAGGTCCAGCCAATAAAAATGTTCTGCCCACGATGCTTCATAGTGATCTACGAAGTCGCCTACAGTTTTAAAAGTCTTAGGACCTTGCCCTGTTTCACCACGGTCCCTACCGTAGAACAGACACCAATCGTCCTTCTGTGTAGAACGCTTGTCAAAGTCCTGCTCGTGTCCTATCTCTTTAGAAAGTGTAGACAGGTTACCTAATGCAATCAACTGCAACAGTTTTTCTCTGTCGTAGTGTGAAGCAAGGATCTGTCCATTGTGTTCTGGATATCCATCCCAGTGACAGTAGACACCTTGTATGCTACCATCTGCTTTCTGGATACCTATTGCTGATCGAGTTGCCATCTATTTCGCTCCTTTGTTAATTGTTAAAAACTTACTAATACTAGCAGGCTTTTCCTGCTTTGTCAACCCCATAACTCTAATAGGGCGGAACATCTGTGCATTCCTAAGACTTCCTAAGCCCTTCTTGCTTTTAATAATCATACCATCACTCCATTAAGCCAAACTGTGATTGTTCCCCACATAATTGAGAACAGAATGAAGAATGCTAGTAGACCCAGGCAGATAACTGCAAACTTGAATCCTACCTCTAGCACCACGGGCGCAAACTTGAATACCAAGTAAGCCACTGCACAAAATCCGATAATCTCTAACATATTCGCTCCTTTATTATAATTTTAATATAGCACAGGGAATCCAAAGTGTCAACCTAAAAATCCCCTGGTGCTACCTGTACTGCTCTCAAGCCTGCTTCTCTCCACATATTCACAACAGATGTTCTGTCGTCGAATACCAAGACTGGATCGTAGCCATCAGCTCTGATCTTGTCAAGCATTTCTCTCTTGACAATGTAGTCAGCTCTGTAGTCCTTGTCGCTTCTCATATAGAAAGCCTCAGGGACTATGCCTCCTGCGATCATCTGAGCCTCTGTGATATCACGCTGGCTCTTGTTACGGCCACTGGCTATGATAATTCTATGCCCTGCCAAGCGCATTGCCTGTGCGATAGCGAATACATCCTTGTTAGGAGTATCGTGCTCTGTGGCATCTCTAAATGCTTTGAAATCTTTAGGACGGTTTTCAACGAACTTCCTACGATGATCGATGTTCATCAATGTACCGTCTACGTCGAATATTATGTCCATTAACCGCTCCTATTTGTTTATTATGTTTATAGTATATGATCTTTTTTCCAATTTGTCAACCAAAAAGAATGGGTAGGATAGTCAGTAATTTGAGGGCTAGACTATCCTACCCAAGGGTGGTAAACCGGGAGCGAATCGGTTATGCTACCACTGGCTCAACAGTCTCTTCTTGGACTGGAGCATCCTGCATCTTAGGTGCAGGATTCTTCTTCGCGATGTAGTCAATTGCTGACTGCACGTCTGCATCGCCCTTCGCGAAATCAATTTCGTTAAAGTGCTTTGCGATCTCCCACTTGTACATTTCGTTCGGTAGGTTGATCAAGTTGATATTATCGTGACCGTTCTTAGCCAAGATCTTGACTCTCATTGAGTCATTGCAGAACCTTACTTTGGTTTTGCCGTTTAGTGATGATGTTCCCGCTACTGAGAACTTTTTATTTGTAGCCATAATAGCCTCCTATTTGCCTTTCTGGAACCGTAGTTCCCTTGTTGATAAATGAACGGGTATATCCCATTCAGTATTATTATACACAATTTTGGATTGGATGTCAACCATTATATTTGTCCAAAATTGGGTACCACCTGTATAGTAACGGCCTGCTTCTCGTCAAGTTCATTAACGAATTGGTCGTCCATTACTAATTCCTGGAAATGCAGATCAAGTAGATTCTCTACACTGTTAAGATCAGCATCCCCTTCACTTGCACACTCAATGGTGAGTGTATAAGTAAATTTCCTTTTAGCCTGAGGCTCGTCTCTGAATTGTTCAGCCACTGACAGCCTCCTTCTTTGCTTCAGCACCTTCTCTCATCCATTCTGAAAGTTCTTCTGGCTCTTCTTCAATGCTTTCGGTAATACCAAATGCATCATCAAGTTCCTCAGGAAGCGAGTCTATCAGTTCCTGCTTGGTGCCTGTAAGTTCATATTGATCATCATTACCATCTTCATAAATGCCTGCGAATCCCATACCAGGTTCGTAATACATTGAGTGGATATAGCAATCATCATTCTTAGAAATAAACTCGTCGAATGCACCGTGTGGTGGTGCCCAGGCTGTCATAAAGTATCCATTTAGGATAGCCTCGCCATCGCCTGCATCTTCAAATTCTAGGTTACCATCTGAGATGTCCCACTTGGTTCCCCAGTTAGAACTCTGCCAGTCATACCAGTTAGGGATACCCTTCTCAGCACATTCCTTGCGTTCATTCTCACCTAGGTTGCCTTGGAACATATCAGTCGGTGGGGGATACAATGCGTCTAGCAGATTGCCTTCTTTCTGATAATGTTGGTAAATCTTGTTGACCTTTTCAGTCGGACCCTTAAGGGTAAAAGTGTTATCGCACCAGTTAGGCATTAGTCACCTCCACTTGGTATCCGTAGGCCCAATGTCCGTTATCCATATCAAATACACAACGGTCTTTGTCCTGCAACCAAATCTTGTCAATTCGGATGCCTTCTTTTTCACTGTGGTTCTTACACAACTCGATCCCTGTGACCTTAGCCTCTCCGAATCTCGTTGTTACCTTAGTGCCTATTTTTATCATTTGCCTCATAGTCGCTCCTTTATTATGTTTATATAATAACATATATTTTCCAAACTGTCAACCATTTTTTATCCAATTTGTAAAATAAATTTCGTCAACTGCCTGCTTAAATTCGTCCTCATTTACTTGTCTATACGGACTAATATTCCTAAACCAACCCGGCATATCTACTTCTTTGCCTTCGTAGTATACGTCGTGGAACCACTTTCTATTGTCGGGCTCTACGTCCTCCCAGGGTTGATACTTAAACCCTTTGTATTCCCACTCGTTGACCCAGGACATCACTTGGTCGCTTCTGTGATAGTCTTAGCCGTATCGTGAACCGCACCCTTACTCATATCAATCAACCCGGCCATATCGCCTGGGTTTAGGTATAGATACATTGCGGCAGCACCGATAATCATAAAGATAATCGCTCTCATATTATGCCTCCTCTCTGTGTGATAGCATCGTTGCAGGTACCCTATAACGCCCTACAGGAGTCTCGCATACGATATACTTCCTGTTGACCTTAACAACCGTACCACCAACTGGGATGCCACCTCTATTAGTAAATTGAATCTTGTCGCCGACTACGAAGTTTTTAACTGCCTGCTTCGTTAGATACTGACGCTTTAGACTGACCGCTTCTTGCACCATCTGTAGATCTGATGTGCTGTCGATCATATGAATCTGAGTAATTAGATCTTTTATGTCTTTCATTTGCCTACGCTCCTTTGCCTTTTCATTATATGTATATAATACTACCAAAAGAGGGATTTGTCAACCCCTCTTACAGCGGGGTCGTGTTAGTCCTCCCCGTGTAAAGTAGCATCTTTCTCATAAATCACAGTCTGTCCAAATGGCGCCTGTGCTGTCGTATTGCCTTTCACAATAAACAGAGTATCGCAATAGTCTGGGTCACCCCAACTACTCCACGGATAGCCATCTGTGAACATAACGAACTTCTTAGGCTCAATGCCTTCGTCTTTCATAAATGTCCAGTTCACATCGAAGTCTGTGCCACCGCCACCCTTAGGTTCGTAGTCAAGCAACTCATCGATATTGTCCTGTGTAAATTCTGCATAGTTATAGACCTCAGTATCGAAGCACCATAACTTGATTGAGAAGTCTTCGTATTGTTCCATAATGCCTTTGATCTCTGAGAAGAAAGTCTTAGCATCATCCATCCCAATACTACCTGACATATCAACTGCCACCGCAATATCAATTGTCTCATCGTTCTTAAGTCCAGGAAGGATAGCACCTGTATGCCAACCCTTACGACTTGGAACTGTAAACGAAAAGTCATTACGGATAATGCTCTGGATGTTCATTCTAAGAATCTCTCTCCAGTTCATCTTAGGCTCAGTCAAGTCCTTAATCAGCCTCTCAATAGCACCAGGAGTCTTACCTGCACCTGCGGCCGCGTGTGACTGGATCATAGCCTCTTTGATCTCGTCTTTGATCTTCTGTCTTTCTTCTTTCGACAATACAGGAGCCTTGCCCTTCTTGTCGCCGTCCTTCTGATCACCTTTAGTGCCTTGGGCACCATCTTCGTTGATATGTTCGTCTAAGGTCTCGCCTAACTGGTCAAGCAACTCTTCCATAGAAATCTTTTCAGCCTTCTCATACAACTGATCGTAGATCTCTTCCCAAGCCAAGCCTCTATACTTGTCATCTAAACAGATAGGAACTTCGTCAATAACCTCACCAATCTTCTCGTCCTTAAGGATCTGATTGATTGCATAGTCCTGTGAGATATTACATAACTGACGGTTCCTGCTACCTGCTCTACCAAAATGGTCAAATACACAATGACCAATCTCGTGAGCGAATAAGAACTCTAACTTCTTCTGTGAAAGTTTCTCTATGAATTTTGTATTGTAAAAGAAGTTTCTGCCATCAGTCGCCGCTGTCTGGCACCATTCATCTGCATTGATCAACTTCATTCTTGTAGCCATATTGCCAAAGAACGGAGTCTTCAAAAGCAGACCTACCCTTGCGGTAGTAAGTTTTTCTTCAATTGCATTCTGCATAATCGCTCCATTTCCTAATTGTTATATATAGTATATGGTCTAAGATCCAATTTGTCAACCCCTATTTTACGAAATATTTATAGGGCAAATCAGCGTCTTTTATAGCATAATCTACAGCCTCTTTTCTGCCCTTATCATCCTGTCCAAAATTTACATATAAGTAGGAGAAATCCCAAGTGTCATTATCATAATTGTATTGTGGTCTGGGGAATCTTACACCGTTTATCTTAACTAACCAGCCTTCGTTTACACCGTGTTCGAACTCGTCTATGTAAGGGTTAGGACGATATTGATATTCATCGTGAACCCATTCGGCTGTAATCTTAATCTTGTCTGCTGTCTTTAGTGCTTTGACCTTGTCTTCGTTGTATTCCATACAGTCCTTTCTATAAGAGTGGGGAGGGGCTTAGACCCCCCTCCCCTATGATTGCGATGGTTGAGGTCAATCGTTCTCCATCGCCGTCATAACATACTTGCCGAATCTCTTATGAAACTCATCAAAAGTTTTCATCTTAGATGCGTCTAAGGGCAAGTCGTAGTTGGTAAGTGCCGTCTTGGCTCCCATTACTACGAGTTCTGTTGGAAAGTTCTTCATCATATAACTAAAGAACCTGTCTGCCATAGCATTCCAATCCTTAACCTTTTTCTCTGATCTCTCTTTGAGTTCATAGCAAAGGCCAACTGTCAAAGAATACATAGCGGAAACTTCTTTCACTTCCAAGTCCTTCACCTTGCCATCAAGGATGTCACTTGGTGTAGGAAGTTTAGAAGCAATCTTCCTGTGGGCCATAAACTTCACAGCCAAGCCATCACCAATAGCACCTGACACAAGGTTAGTCAATGTATCAGTATCAATGTCGCTATCAGCAACCAAGTCGCTCACGAAACTCCAAGAACGCGGAGTAGCAAATGACTTCGAAGGACTCTTCGGATCATAGTCGTATAAGTCCTGCTTGGCATACCCTACATAACCTACCACCTCAGGGTGGATACCGTTAAGGGTAGCCCAGTCCTGCCAATCGTCGAAATCAACTTTCAACTCAAGGTGGACAAATCTGTTAGCCAACGGAGCAGGCATTCTGTAAGTCACACCCTTGTCTCCGTCTCTATTACCTGCCGCCACAATGTCGACGCCTTCAGGTAATACATAAGTTCCAACCCTACGGTTAAGAATAAGTTGGTAGGCCGCCGCCTGCACCGCCGGAGGAGCCGAGTTCAATTCGTCCAAGAACAAAATAGCATTGGACTTCGGATCCGTAGGAAGTTCGATAGGTGGTGCCCATACCATTGCATTATCATTCGCAGAGTAGTATGGAATACCTTTAATGTCTGTCGGCTCCCAAAGAGCAAGACGAACATCTACGACTGGCCTGTTAGTTTCAGAACCAATCTGGCTTACGATATCGGATTTACCAATACCTGGAGGGCCCCACATAAAGATAGGACGCTTCTTCTTAATCGCGAATGCGATCGAAGTTTTTGCGGCTTTCGGGCCGACTTGTCTAATTGAAATATCACTCATTTTTGACCTCTTTCTGTTTGTCTAAGTATGTTTATATAATAGCACCATATATCCAAAGTGTCAACCCCTAATTACGATTTAGATAGCAAAAATTTTGCCACCTTAGGGTCAACTACCCTTGTAGAAATACTACCTGTGGATAGTGTATCAATATGGGCATCCGCCAGCATAGCAAGAACATCTTTCCTGCTTCTTCGAGCATACCCTACATTAAATAGGGTAAGTTGAGTCCAAGTGTACTCACATCGTACCTTACACTCCTGCCTTCTACCTCTGGTAAAGAATGTAATAGTCTGAGAATCGCCTTTCTTAGACCTTGCTTCCTTGATCATCTGATCCATAATATGCTTGGCCAGTTTCATACCTACAGGTTTATCAGCATCGTAGAGAGCCTTTCTCTTGGCCTCTTCTTTACGCCTTTCTTCTTCTCTGTGGGCATCACCTTTTGCCTTATGCTTATCTAGGATAGCCGTATTGGCTTCGATGTGTCTTGCCGCCTCTATTGCTAAAGGTAAGCAAGCCGCAATATTCTCATAGGCTGTAATGTCATCACAAGCCTCAGAGTCTCTACCGTAGGAAGGTAAGTCAAGTGTAATCTTCCACTTGGCCTTATCTTCATTCCAGTCTCTTTCGTGTCGGACCTTGACCTGGACAAACTCTCCTGATCTCCAACCTACTACATTGTATTTGATATCGCCCGAACCGTTGAAGCCTATCATCTCCAGGCTGTCTTCTTGGGCTAACTTGAACTTTTCTATTGTCATATACGCTCCTTTATTATGTTTATATAATAGCATCTGTTCTGCTATCTGTCAACCCCTAATTAACACTCGGGGTCAAAGTCGTGCCACTCTTGTTCCCACGTGGGCTGACCATCATCCTCATCGTCGTCTAACCACAACTCTATTTCGTTAGCGTGGCACATATCTCTCACATCGTCCTCGCTCATATACTTGAGGGCGGCTGTAATCACATAGTCTTGTGAAACAAGACCATCGTCAATCATTTGAAGTAATTTGTTGGTTGCTTCTCTAGCCATTTATCGCTCCTATTTCCTAATTGTTATATTCATTATACCTTCTTTTTTCCAAAAGGTCAACCCCTTATTTTGGATTATTTTGGCCAAAAAAATAGGGTGCAATCTAGCACCCTACCCAAAACCGTGCCCCGGGAGCGAATCGGTGGTCTAGTTTTGTAGCCGTTTAGACTATTACGATACAGTTGAAATTGTATCTAGAGTCAAACCTTTTGATTTAGCGGCATAACCAAGAGCAACGATCTCTCTTGATGGTTTACCCATCACATACTCAGTTACCCTTACGCCGTTGCCTGCCTTGCGGCTGTTAGCATACACGGCATATCCGCCTTGACGAATTCTATATACTTCTGTGCCTAGGTTACCTACGCCCATTTTCTTAGCCTTCGCTGGAGTCAATGCTTCACCATTGTAAAGTGCATTGAATACTTTAAAAGTCTTAGACTTTGGATTAAAACGTTTCATAACATCTCCTTTAATTGGATAAGGTTTATCCTTATCGTGTTTATAATTGTAAGACCTATTGCTGACAAAGTCAACAATAGATCTAACCAAAATGCCTATCACCTGCTACCTACTTTCATAACAGTGACTTCGGCCATCTCTTTCCAATTGTTTGGAAAAGATTTACGAAGATCAGCGATCTTCAATACAGTTCGCAGAGACAACTCTCTCAACTTCTTCTTCTGATCATCGATGAAGCCAACAACTTCTTCGCCTTCACCGTTCACAAAATTGTAGTGATCGAGCATACCGTCCTGAACGATCTGCTTGATACGAAGAACTTTTTCTCGCTCCGTATCCATTTGCAGGTCAATGTAGTGGCATCTGCTTTCAAGTGCCGCCAAATGGTCCTGCAACTTCTTCGACTTCACGTGGTCGAATTTAATATTGGTAATAAAGATAGCACCAGCCTTGAATTCAAAACTGCCTGGAACTCCTTCAGACCTCAACTTCGAGCTGTCTGTGTTCCAATGGATAGTTCTCTTTTTGGAACTGTCCAATGCCGCCTTTAGTATATTCAACGACAAGTCATCAAGTAGAACAGAGTCACAGTCGTCAAACACAACCACATTACCTTGATCTGCATACTCGTAGAGCTTACAGTAAAGTCCTATGGCGGACATTGCACCCTTCACAACTTCATACTTGGGCTTTCGCTGACCCATAACATTGAAAAGATCTTCTTTGTGCAAGACCTCATCAACACCAAAACTCTTACCCACCCCTGGAGGGCCTGTGACGATCATTGCACGAACTGTTCCATCTTTCACAGCCTGTGTCATATCCTTAAGGATATCAAATCGCTTACGAAGACGTTCAACAATCTCTTCGTCTGTTTCGTCTCGCTTCTTGGAGAGCTTCTCAGGTTGAACAGTATGGAAAGCATTCTGATCACACTTGATTCGAATGTTTCTTGTAGGAAAGCCTGGCTGGTATGACCCATCAACAGTCACATAACCAACAAGGTCTGAACCTTTCTTCCAATCGTCAACTAGTGGAAACTCCATACCTTTCACGTCAACAGCCTTACCACGGATATTGTAGAAGCCTGCTTCTTTGAAACGGATCATTGGGGTTACATTTTTATCTGACATTTTCGCTCCTTTGTTTTGCATTGTTCTTACAGTATACGGTCAACAAACTTATTTGTCAACCCCTAATATTCCAACTCCCAAGTTTTAGGGATCTTGTAACCCTTCAAGCGGCATACATCCTTTAGCTCTGCCCAGACATCCATATAGTAGTCTGCCTTGGCACGTGCCGCTGCCGCAGATATCTCACCATCACAGTGTAAGTTCTCTGGGCTCATATCTCCATCAAGTCTACCTGCTATAGTGTCCACATCCTTCTGTGTCATATTACCTATATTAATAGTCTTGTGGTCTTTATCAAAAATCTTCTGCCACGAATTGTACGTGTCGAGATAGTTTCTTAAATCAAATGCTTTCATTAAACGCTCCTTTTCCCTCATTGTCTATACAGTATACGCTCAGTGGGCGCATATGTCAACCCCTATTTTCCAAAATAGCGAACAAAAGAACACAAAGGCCCCTCCCCACGTATGTGACCGAGAGACCCCAGCCACAACATATAGTATGCAGCACAGAGGGTAACACACAACATATAGTCATAAAAAATGCTGCACGTGCTGCAAAAAACGGTTGCAATTTTGGAAAAACTGTAGTATATTAATAGCATAATAACAAAACGGAGCGTACATATGCAAATTACACAAAACAACTACAAGCAACTTACAGCAGCACAACTTAACAACTTAACTAAGCAGCAAGTGCAGCAGTACAATGCAGTTGTTGCAGCAGTTAATGCAGCACGGCAAGCAGCAAAGCGTCCGCCGTATTACAAACAGCAGCAAACAACGTTAAAGCAACTTGCGGAAAGTGTTATGCGTTTACAGCACGACAGCAGGATAAGCGCACAAACTAAAAACGTATACGTTGAAAATATGTTTAACAGTTACTTGCAACACGCACACACGGATGCACAGTTACTTGCAAACATTAAAAGCAACAGCAACTTACTAAAATAATACACGTAGCAGCGTGTGCTAAATGCATACGCTGCATCCCCACCTTTTAAATGCACTATTGAAAAGAAAACAGCAGCACTAAGTACTGCTGTTAACCCCATCCATTAAATTAATCTGCGTCCTTTAAAGGATGTTCTCCTTTCTAGTTACGCTGCATTGAAGACCTTGTTCAGGTCCGCAAGCGGAGACAACGACATTGCTGCGCAGCTCTCCTATGCGACCCCTGCAGCGGGGTCAACATCTCTCACATACTCCAGTACGCTTCCGACGCTGGGCTCATATAGTTTGGAGTGTTAACACTTTCTGTGTACTCCTTGCCCGTCATCAAGTTCTTCCTCTTCACCTGTTTCTCAATCTTACTATAGTAGTATTCACTTGCTGCAACTGCTTGTGTGAACTGCGGGTCCTCTGTTGCAATGGGCGCATACTTGGGTGCAGTCAAACGCTGCTTGTGCCACTTGTTACTTGCACGTGTTACAGCAGCCTTAGCAGCAGCCATAGTTTTAAACGTCTTAATAATCTTTGTGCTCTTAACGTCGTATTGAATGTACATTGAACGCTCCTTAATGTTTTATTAACTGTTGATACTATTAAAACACATTTAAGTGTTAAAGTCAAGTCCTAAATGCAAAATAGTGCAACTTTTTATTATGGAAGGCGACAAAGAACACATTTTACAATTATGCGCAGCGGGGTCGCACTGTGCAGCGAACACTGCGCAGCATACTGTGCTGCGACTTACGTGTGCTGCTGCACGTGCTGCTGCGTACTATGCTTCCTCGTATGCAATGTTGTGTGCTGCAAGTATTTCCGTTGCTATTGCAAAAGCGTCATAGCTCGCACGTCCTACGTCCTGCATTCCCCACTCACTTGTGCATACATCCTGTGCTGCTGCTGTGCTAAATCCGTGCTCCACAAGCAACTGTTGTAGCGTACTAGTAAACTCCCCGTCCCAGTAAAACATACCCATTGTTTCCGTGTTGTTGTTACTGTCGCTTACGTCACGCATTAGCAGTGCAGTGTTGTGCTTGTAGTTACTGTCGTCTTCCTCTTCCCAGTTAACTGCTAAGTCCCCACAGCACTCAGCGTCCGCGTACATAGTAATGCTGTTTACTTTACGTCCGTTTACTTGCAAGTTGTGTGCTGCTAAGTTAATGTGCAGCGTAGCACACGCTTCCCCTTCTACTGTAGTTACTGCTTTAATTTTAGTGTTGTTTGCTTGTTGCATAGTGCGCTCCTGTTGTTTAATTATGTACTAAATGTAACACAGTTTTTCCAAACTGTCAACTAAAAAAGTGCAGCATATGCAAGTTTTTTTACATATGCTGCTGCTGCGTACTAAGCGTATTTGTGTTTGTTGTCTTCCCACCACTGCTTAATAGCAGCACGTTTCTCTGCTGTAAGTTCGTCTGCGCTCTCGTCAAAGTCCTTGCTAGTACCCACGTCCAAACTTAAATAGCAACTGTCTGCATCATCCATACCCTGCATACCCTGCTCACTGCCGTTAGTGTACAGTAATCCTGTGCGCTCTAGTATTTTGTCATTAATAGCGTCTTCAAGTTTGCTTGTGTACGCAAGTCCTGCGTTTTCATAATCTTTGTAGTGCAAGTGTACAATGCCCTCGTTAAAACAGTAGTTAAGTGCGCCTTCTTCGTCGTCGCTGTCATTCTCGTACACGCTTGTAGTAAATTCTAACGTGTCGTCTGTAATGCTTACTTCACCCCAGCCGCCCCAGTCTGCTGCTGCGTAGTCACCTGCCCAGCCTGCGCCTAAGTCTACTGTAATCTCATATGCAGTTTGTTCACTGTCACTTATGTCTGTAACAGTTACGTGCTGCTGTGCTGCAAGTTTAGTAAGTAGTGTGTTTGCTATTTTGTATGTCATATTCGCTCCTTTATGTTATTATTATAGTACTACAGTTTGTCCAAAATGTCAAGTATTATTTTCCAAATTGTCTACTAAACTGTGTAAAAAACGTGCCTTATTAGTGCGTGTACTTGCTGCTGCAACTGTGTTGCACTTCCAACACTTGTGCTTTTCTTCTATGTGCGCATCGTTTTCTTCTGCTGTTACATTGTACCACCAATCACACGCACCTTCACCTGTTTCGCCGTCTTCTACTGCATCAGCGTTGTCCGCCTCCCAGTCTGCAATGTATTCATCTGCTTCTGCTTCTGTTAAGCCATATGCATTCTCTGCGCCACACGCAGCACAGTGCCACCAATAGCCATATAGTATGTCCTTCATCTTCTTTATTGTCATTGTCGCTCCTTAATTGTTACGTATACTATAGCATACGTTTGTCCAAAATGCAAGTAAAAAATGCAGCACGAGCTTGTACACGTGCTGCACTGCAATGTGCTTACGCTGCTGTAAAACGCTTCCAATACGCTGCGCAGTTAAGCCAATTAATATTGTATGTTAAGTTGTAGTTGTTATGCTCTACACAAAATGCATAACGTTGCTGTAGTGGTGTAGCAGCAAATGCTGCATACAATTGTTGTATGTTACTGTACATAGTTCGCTCCTTATTGTTACGTATACTATACTACAGTTTGTCCAAAATGTCAACCAAAATGTTGCTGTTATCTCAGTGCTGCGTCTGCAAGTGCTGCAACTAGTAACAGTGCCAGCCCCCATTGCACAGTGCGCAACAGCACATATGTTGCTAAGTTACTCATCCTTTTTCTTTTTCTTTTTTCTGCCTCTAGCCCAACCCTTAGTTACTACGTCTTCGGAACGCTGCCCATAGGGTATTTTTTGGATCTTGCCACCCCTGGCCAGGAACTCTTCTACTGTTTCCACTCGGGGTTCTACTTCGGTTTGTGGTGCTTTACGTTTAGCCATACTAGTCCTTTCTGTTACTGCCACCAGGGGCCCCTCGGAGCGCAACTGCTGCTACAACGAGAGACCCCCTGCCAATTGGTGCGAGCGGAGGGACTCGAACCCACACACCCAAACGGATAACGGATTTTAAGTCCGTTGCGTCTACCTATTCCGCCACGCTCGCATATTGGCCTGCCCTGAGAGATTCGAACTCCCGACCCACGGCTTAGAAGGCCGTTGCTCTATCCTGCTGAGCTAAGGGCAGTGTGCTTTAATGTTATGTTTAATATAGCACCATTGACGTGTTGAGTCAACCCCTTAATTGAACTTTAATCACATTAATTCCCCACATTGAAGGCCTTATTGAACCCTATTGATGATTGTTGATGATGTAGACGAGTACGCACACATAGTATACATATATGTGTACACACTCACGCACTAAGCACAGCGGGGCCTATTGTTACTTGAAGCGGATATACTTAACACAGAACCACACATATAGTATGAACACTAGTGTGATACCTGAACCGAACGCTAGACCTATTAAAAAGGAATATTGATCTACATTGAACATACTGTTATTTAACGCTATTAGAGCCTATTGAACACATTAAAGAGAATGTGCGCATAGTCACTATAGTACACATACGTATATACACGTGAAATTCACGCAGCGGGGCCTGTGCAAATGTGGCTTTTTACGGTATGTTATGGTGGAAGTACGGTGAAAAACTCCACCGTTTGAGTCATATGAGCAAGGTTTGGCACTGTGATAACTATGTCAAACGGTTCAAAAGAGCAAGGTTTATGAGGCATTACGAAAATACTCTGCCAAACGATTCAAACAATTGAATTTTTCTGTTCAAACAATTGAATTTTTTGACTCAAATAAATCCATTATTCACGTCATTTGAAAGGGTAGCCTCTAGGGCCTATTATCACTATACACTATGTATAGTAACACAACTGCTAGTAGTGTAATGAATAGTGTAGCCATCAGTGTAAATCGGGGTCTCTCCCTAGCCCTTGCACAGTGTAGTGACTCTGCTCTACTATACGCCACGTTTGTGTGTCCATAACACCCTGTTCACGCTTTACGTCTATGTACAGTCTTGCTTCTTCTTCACTGTTAAAGTTGGTTTCAACAGTGCGATCACGTGCATCCACCACATCATAAGTGTATCTCATAGTGAGTTATTTACAGTCATTCCAGTGTGTTATTAAGTGCTACTCTTTGATGTTGCTATAAGGTTTACGTATATGTACGTGTCTAGCACCTTCATAGGTCTCACCCGAACGCATTGCTTGTTCATAGAAGTCAACATCATCTTCCACTTCAAGCGTGGGTTTACGCAACTTCCATTCTGTCAAGTGTTCACCCAGTACTGCTAGAACCAGTGCTACACCATTGCATACAGCAAGTAGTGTCCAGCGCACAGCATATGCACAGTAGTACAGTGTGAGTTTAGAGTAGTGTTTAGTGTGTTTGATCATATAGATATTTATACGAGGTGTAGAGACTCCAACTCAAGCGTGAACCGCTTGCCGTTTCACGGCTCGGGGCTCTACCGCTACCGCTTCGCGGCTTTAGGGCCTATTTTGGAGGAGTTTCCCTGTTCCACATCCACAACAGTGTTAAGGGTACTGCATAACACAGTACAACTACCGCTGCCAATTTAAGTACGATCATAACAGTCTCAGTGTAAGTTGTACTAGGTGATCATTAACGTATTGCACATACAGTAACAGTACCAGTGCTGCAAACATCATCCATAACCAAGGTGTGGGATTACTGTTCACGGTGTTCTTTGTGTTCTAGTTTCATAATAGTGTATACTATAACACTGTTTCCTGCACTTGTCAAAGCAAATATCACCAAAATAAATACGTTATGCACATAGTAACTGACCTTCCCTATCCATTTCGTAGACCAATTGATCTGTGCAGTTTGGAACAGTTTGATCTAGACGTATACAAT
>Ga0160423_10001627_pt1 | contig 18807 bp, 24 predicted proteins | sample CRUFie14St8metaG_FD_108191 | JGI IMG/M metagenome (GOLD analysis project Ga0160423, IMG submission 108191) | Marine microbial communities from the Costa Rica Dome - CRUD Field 142mm St8 metaG | ecosystem: Environmental > Aquatic > Marine > Oceanic > Photic zone | place: Costa Rica: the Eastern... | reverse complement strand
TTTGTTAAGGGTACGGAACTTGAAACAGATATAGAGTTTTTAGCCGAACAATCTACGGCTGGAATTGGCATATTTACTGGTGCATCAACACAAGATTTTAATTTAACACAAACAGCTACTGGCGAATTACTATTTACAGAAGTTACACCAAGTGTTACAGTGACATGGACAGAAATCACGCATACAGGTGATAGTTGGACAGAGATTACTCACACAGGCGACACTTGGACAGATGTGAGTATAAATTAGGAGTTATAGATGGCAAGTTCATATACAGCAAATAACGGCATAGAGAAGATTGGTACAGGTGAACAAGCAGGTACTTGGGGAGCAACAACTAATACAAATTTTGATATACTTGATAGAGCCATAAATGGCGTAGGTGCAATCACATTATCTGGTACAACACATACGCTGACAACAACAGATGGTGCGTTGTCTGATGGTCATTTTAAAGTATTAGTTTTTGGTGGTACATTAAGTTCTACAAACACTGTTACCATATCACCTAATGATCAAGACAAACTGTACTTTGTATTTAACAATACCTCTGGTAGTCAATCTATAATAATTAAACAAGGCAGTGGTGCAACTGTTACTGTAGGTAGTGGTAAAACTGCTATTGTATATGCAGATGGTGCAGGGTCTGGTGCGGCAGTTGCACAGATAGAAACTGGATCAGATGAATTTACAGAAGATGTAACTATGAAAACTGGTGATGGTGCTTTGTTAACCTTACAGACATCTGATACAACAGTTGTTGATGGTGATGTACTTGGTGCATTACAATTTCAAGCACCGAATGAAAGTAGTGGTACAGACGCTATAACAGTTGCAGCATCTATCGTAGCTGAAGCCGATAATACTTTTGCAGCAGATAATAATCAAACAGATATGGTGTTTAAACTAGGTAGTTCTGAAGCTGCAACAGAAAAGATGAGATTGACACATGAGGGTGACTTAACCGTTTCAACAAGTTTTACTATAGGAAGTGCTACTATTACAGAAGCAGAACTTGAAATACTTGATGGTGCAACCGTTACTACTGCTGAATTAAATATTTTAGATGGAGTTACTTCTACAGCATCAGAATTAAATTTAGTTGATGGTATAACAGCAGGAACTGTTTCTGCATCAAAAGCAGTAATCGTTGATAGCAACAAAGACGCATCTGGTTTTAGAAACATTACGGCTACAGGCACAGTGCAAGGTGCAGAAGTTACAGCTACATCAGACGAAAGATTAAAGTCTGACATACAAACGATAGACAACGCTTTGGATAAAGTTATGAATATGCGTGGTGTATCTTATACAAAACAAGCTGAAAAAGGTATTGGTGTAATTGCTCAAGAGATAGAAAAAGTTTTACCAGAAGTCGTATCAGATGGTGAGTATAAGTCTGTTGCTTATGGAAACATAGTTGGTGTTTTAATTGAAGCAATAAAAGAACAGCAAAAACAAATTGATGAGCTAAAGAAAGATAAACATGGCTCTAGCGACTAGTGGTACAATAAACCTAACAGATGTTCGTAATTTTTACGGACAAAGTGGATCAATAAACATGACTGCTTTATATAAAGGTGGATCACACGTTCCTAATCCTGCAACTTATGCAACAGGAAATTTTACTCAAGTAAGTGCAGCTAGTGGAACAAATTTACCAGTTGCTTTGTTTGATAATGGTGGTGTTGTTCCGTCATTAGATACTGAAGCTAATACTAATATACCAACAAGTGGTTCTATTAGTATGACAGATTTTTATAGTGGGTATAAATTAGTAAATCCATCTGTATCAAACGTAGCTTTAAGTTCTCAATCAAATCAAAGAGGTTGGGCTGGTACAACACCTACAGCAAATCAAGGTTTTTATGTTGAAGATTATGCTTCTGGTTTTGGTTACGATAATTACGGACAATTGTTAACAGTAACAAATTCTGCAATAAATGGTGGTACGTTTATAGGTCATACAATAGTAACTTTTCAAGTATCTCACACAGGCGTATATACAATGGCTGGTCATTGCACTGGTAATGAAATTAATTCAGCACAGCTTCAAGTCACTGGATCAGGTGTAGTTATGAAAAATAGCAGTGGTAGCACTGTTACTGGACTGCAAAATGTTCCATTAGGTGCTTTTCGTTTGTTTGAGGTAACACTTCCTGCAAGTACAACATTAACTTTTGATGTAAGAACAACTTCTGGTACTGCTGGATCTTATATGTTTGGACAGATAAGAACAAATTGCAATTATCAAAGACATCCTAACAGCACGGCATCTGCAACAAATAACGTAATGTTAACTCAAGGATAATTATGCCGTTAACCAAACTACAGTTTCGTCCAGGAATAAACAAAGAAATAACAGCATACAGTAATGAAGGTGGTTGGGTTGATTGTGATAAAGTGCGTTTCCGTTTTGGTTATCCAGAAAAATTTGGTGGTTGGGAAAAATTAACAAGCAATACTTATCAAGGCACAGCAAGACGTTTACATAATTGGTTAGCTCTTGATGGTTCAAATTTTCTTGGTGTTGGCACACATCTTAAATACTATATAGAAGAAGGTGGTACATTTAATGACGTAACACCAATTCGTGCATCAACCACAAACTCTACAACTTTTTCTGCTACAAACGGTTCTGCAAATATAACTGTTACAGAGTCTAATCATGGTGCAGCAGAAAATGACTTTGTTACATTTAGTCAAGCTGTTAGTTTAGGTGGTAATGTTACAGCGTCTATACTCAATGCAGAACATCAGATTGTATCTGTGACTAATGCAAATACTTATGTTATTACAGTGAGTGTTACGGCTAATGCTTCTGATACTGGTAATGGTGGCAGTGGAACAGATGCTGAGTATCAAATAACTGTTGGTCTTGACTCACAAGTTGGTGGTACAGGTTGGGGTGCTGGACTATTTGGTGGCACAACGGCAGGTGCTTTGACAACACAGTTAGCAGAAGCACTAGATGATAGTGAAACAGAAATAGATGTTGACAGTGCTACAGGAATTACTGCTGGTGATACAATATTAATAGAAGAAGAACTTATAACAGTAGGCACAATTAGCAGTAATACATTAGGAACTGGTGGTGGTCCATCAACAAGAGGTGCAAGTGGTACAACTGCTGCTACTCATGCAGACAACACAATTGTTCGATTAGCTGTAGGTAATGCATCATCTGACGATGACTTTACTGGTTGGGGTATAGCAGCAGTAACTGGTACAACTCGTGAAATAAGAACATGGTCACATGACAACTTTGGAGAAGATTTGTTAATTAATCCTAGAGATGGTGCAGTTTATTTATGGGATAAGACAAATGGTTTATCTACACGAGCCGTGGAACTGAGCACATTAGCAGGTGCAGCAAATACACCGACTGTTGCTAAACAAGTTCTTGTAAGTGATATTGATAGACACGTTATTTGTTTCGGTACTAACACTTATGGCACTACAACCCAAGATCCTTTAATGATACGTTGGTCTAATCAAGAGTCTGTTAGTAATTGGACAATTAGTTCAGCAACAACTGCAGGTAGTTTACGATTAGGATCTGGTTCAGAGTTTGTACAAGCTGTAGAAACTAAAAGAGAAATACTTATTTGGACAGACACCTCACTACACTCTATGCGTTTTATTGGAGGAACATTTGTTTTTGGTATACAACAGATTGCATCGAATATTACAATTATGAGTCCTAAAGCTGCAGTCTCAACAGAAGATTTTGTATTTTGGATGGGTAAAGATAATTTTTATGTTTATGCTGGTGGTACACAAACTTTACCCTGCACTGTAAAAGATAAAGTATTTTTAGATTTTAACTCACAACAAAGAGATAAAGTTATTGCTGGAGTAAACTCAGAGTTTAGTGAGGTAGTTTGGTTTTATCCATCAGAATCTAATTCTTTAAATAATGGTGGAACAGGTGATGTTGATAAATATGTTATTTATAACTATTTAGAAAAAGTTTGGTATTTTGGTTCTTTATCTCGAACAGCTTGGACAGATAGAGGTATACGAAATTTTCCTATTGCTGCATCATCTTCTTACTTATATAATCATGAAAATGGGTATGATGACGATGGTTCTGCTATGACATCGTTTATAGAATCTGCACCAATGGATATAGGTGATGGAGATAAATTTACTCTTGTACAGAAAATTGTTCCTGACTTAACTTTTGATGGTTCTTTAACAACAAGCTCACCTGCTGCAACATTTACATTAAAAGCGAGAAACTCTCCTGGAGAGGATTTCGAAAATACTTCAAGTGGAACAACAACAAGAACAGCATCTTCTCCAGTAGAAGTATTTACTGATCAAATAGATTTAAGAGCGAGAGGTAGGTCTTTTGCTATGCGAGTAGAATCTACAGCTCTTGGTATGAAATGGAAACTTGGTTCACCTAGAGTAAACATTCGTCCAGATGGGAGACGTTAATGGTTTATGGTAATTTAGGTATAACACCACCAAGACTTCCAGATCCTCCTGTAGAAATAACTAGGGAGTATTTACAAGATTTAGTTCGAGCATTAGAGGTATTTATAAACCAACAACAAACAACTGAATCACAAGAGGAGCTAGAAAGTATTAGCTGGTTTATGGGTCAATGAGTATATTATATAAAAACGCTAAAGTTGATTTAACCACTACAAACGCTACTGCTGTATTAACTCCTGCAAATGCAACAACAGCAGTAATAAAATCAATACTAGTTTCAGAAGATAGTGGAAATGCTGACACTATAACAGTAACAATAACTTCTGGCAGTGATGTATTTAGTTTATTTAAAGTAAAAGCAGTAAGTGCAAATGGAACAGTAGAATTACTGACAGCACCTTTAGTTTTAGCTGAATCAGAAATATTAAAAGCAACTGCAGCAACAGGAGGTCGGTTACACATAATTGTTAGTTACATGGAAATTAGTTATAATTAACATTTGCGAAATGATTAAAAACGAGGTATTGTACAAACATGGCAGAAGAAATTAAAAAATTAGCAAACGGATTAGCAAGTCTAGGTCGTTATGAAGATAGTTATATTGTTCATGCTGCTGAAGGTGAAACAGTAATACCTGAAGAGGTATTTGACGAAAACCCTTCATTAAAAGAAGATTTATTTAAACAAATGCGAGCAATGGGTGTAGAGCCAGAGCGTTATGTTATCGGTAACGAACTAAATTCTATCAACCCTGTTACTGGACAGCCTGAGTTCTTTTTTAAAAAGATAGGCAAGATGTTAAAAAAAGCAGCACCAATTATTGGATCAGTAGTTGGTTTTGCCGTTGGTGGTCCAGCAGGTGCAGCAATTGGTTCAGGTTTAGGAAGTCTTGCAGGTGGTAAAAGTCCTGAAGAAGCGATGTTAAATGCAGGACTTAGTTTTATGGGTGGTAAATATTTAACTCCTGCAGTAAGTAGTGGGTTACAAAGTGCTGGTATAGGAGCAGGAACATTAGGTTCAGCTGTTGGAAGTACAGCAACTGGAGCAATAGCAAATCAACCTTTAGCTAATATTCTTGCAGCAGGTGGTACAGCTTTACTTACTGATCAAGCGTTAGGAGCATTAGGTGAAACTGCTGAACAAGGTGAAGCGATGGATCCGAATGATTATATGAGTGTTGTTGATCAATATTATGCTGATCTTGCTGCAGGTTTAAACCCTGAACTTCCTCCTCAACTTGCAAAACCTCCTCAAGACGAACTAATACAACCTCAAACAATGGCTGATTTACAGGGTATGGATTTTAGTTCTGAAGTACCAACTATTTATTCTGACAGAGGTCTTGCACAACTTTTTCCTGAAGCTATAAAGTTAAGTTTAGGTGGTCGAGCTATGAGACCTGAAGGATATTTTAGAGGTAGAGGTGGTCCAACTGATGACCTTAATCATGTGTTATTATCAGATACAGAATATGTTATGAAGTCAAATGCTGTAAAAGGTGCTGATCCTACAGGTCGTAATAATCCAGATAGAGGTGCTAAAGTAATGGATGGTATTATGGCTATGTTTGATCAGCGAGCTAAACAAAATGCGAGGTATGCGTAATGAGTGTTGATCAAAATGTAGTACAAACGAGTATACAACGTCAAGCTCCTTTTATGGAGGATTATATTCGTAAACTTTTAGAGTCTGGCTATCAACAAGCTCAAGAGGGTATGACTCTACCTAATCAACAAATAGCAGGATTAACACCTCAACAACTTGCTGCATCAGGGTTAGTTACACAAGGTATAGGTGCTTATCAACCATTATTAAATCAAGCTGCACAAGCATATACCCCTGAAAACATAAGAAACCTACAAGCTCAGTTTTCTGATCCTTTTACAGAACAAGTTATACAGCAAACACAAGCAGATATTGGAAGACTTGGTGATCAACAACAACAAGCATTAAAAGATCAAGCTGTTGGTGCAGGTGCTTTTGGTGGTGGTAGACAAGCGATAGGTTCAGCTGAGATAGGTCGAAACGTATTAGACCAACAAGCTCGAACTGGAGGTCAATTACGTTCCGAAGGATTTAATAGAGCATTACAAACAGGACTACAAACTGCAGGAGCTCAAGCAGGAAATTTAATGAATGTTGCAAACCTACAGTCTGCTTTAGGAACACAAGACATAAATGCTTTATTAGGTATTGGTGGTTTACTACAAGGACAGCAACAAAGTCAATTAGACGCTACTCGTGCAAATCAATTACAACAAATGTATGAACCATATCAACGTCTTGGTTTCTTTAGTGACCTACTTAGAGGTGTTCCTAGCTCTGGTCAAACTGTTACTTCAGCTACTGCACCTTCAACGACCAACCCATTTGCAACGGCTCTTGGTTATGGATTAACAGGATTAGGTATTGCAGGTCAACTTGGTTACCAACCATTTGGTAATCCTACAGCGTTTACTAATATGGGATATTCATCTATGCCACCAACATTTCCAACGTAAGGATTATAATGCGTCAACCAATACCCATGAACCTTCAACAAGCTATTATGAATAGGAATATGTTTCAACCTGCAGTGCAGCGAAATATGCCTAATATTGGAAATATGCCTAATACTGGTATTATGAATGTTCAATATAATCAACAACCTCAACAACCTCAACAAAAAATTGGTTTAGATTTATTTAAAAATAATAGAGTTGGTTTAACGAGTTTATTAGATTCTCCTTTAACTGAAAAAGGAATGTCTGAAAAAATTAAATCACTTGCTACGGATAATACAGAAGAAGTAGCTCCAGAACTTCAAACATTTCATTCAAATAATCAAGAGTTAGCAACTTTATTAGGTGCAGTAACAAGCGTTACAGAAAAAGATAAGGAGCTTGTAAACCTTTATAAAGACATTGAAAAAGGATTAGTTAACTCACCTGAAGAAGCTAAAGAAAGAGTTCGAGAATTTTTTCCTAATCTAGGAAAAAAAGAAGTTCCTGTATGGGCTGATGTTGCTACTAATGTTGGTATAGAATTAATTAAAAGTGGTGACTTAGGAACAGCTTTAGAAGTTGGACAAAAAACAGCTAAAGCATCAAGAGCAGCAAAAACACAAAAAGATTTAATGTTGTCTCAGTTAGCTTTTGGTGTTTATAAAGAAGACACTAAGCAAGCACAAAATATTAAATTAAATTTAAAGAAACTTGATATCTCGAACGAAAATAATATTATGAACTATAAAGCTAAAATAGCAAAAGTTTTACGAGATATTGGTAAAGATGAAGATGCAGTTACAGAGAAAAAAGCAAATGCACTTATGAGTATAGTAAATTCTTTTCCTGCTGAATTAAGAGGTAAAGCAGGCAAAGCATTAGCAGGAATGCCAGCAATTATAGCAGAAACTCCGTTAGATAAATTAGCAGGAGTTGTTTATTCAGAATTAAGTAAAGATACTGATTTTGCTAATGTATTAGATTCAATGGAAGTATCTAAATATAGAACTTCAGAACTTGTAAAAATTTCAAGTGAAGAACAATTTAATACATATAAAAGATTATTTCCTAATTCTTTTGAAGGTATAGAGTTTGATTCAACGAGAACTAAACCTTATGAGCTAACAATATATGGAGATAAAAGAGACGGTATAGGAACAGAAAAGTTTTTAACTTCAGAAAACACATCTGCTGGGAATTTAGTAATACCACCGAAAGAAGCACCATCTAGTATTGTAAAGTTAAATAATGAATTAAGAGATACTAATAAACGAATAAGTGATTTAGAGGATCAACCTAACGGTAAAAATTCTTTAGAGTATCAACAACTTACGAAACAAAGAGACGACATACTGGGAGCAATACAAATACAAACAACAAGACAAGGGAAGCAAATGTTTGTTGTTGGTCCAGATGGTATGATGGCTGTAGGTGACGCTAAAGGTATAGAAAAAGTAATGAGTTTAAATGCTTCAATGCAAGCACAAAAAGAACTTGATGCAAATATTAATGCGTTTAGCCGTGTTATCTCTCTTAGTGAAAGAGTTTTAATAAATTTAGCAAGTCTAGGGGATGATGAAGCTCCTGGAGGATTTGTAGTTGGACTACAAAAAAGACTTTCAGGTTTAAAAGATCAAATTGGTTCTGGCATGACTTCGTTAAAAGCAAATGGCTATGACGGAAATATAAACGATCTTACTGGATCTGATTTTTCTGCTCTTTATAATAGTACGTCTAGTTTTTCTATTGGTGGAAAAACATATAAATCAGGAGATATATTTCAAAATTTTGATAAAGCTGTTGGTCAAAACCAAGAATTAAGATCCTTACTTACTGACCTTGCTTTTGCTATGGCGTCTTCTCGTGAAACAGGAAAACTAACAGATAAAGATGTTGCTTATGCTCTTTTTACTATTGGTGGTCGAGCTGTTGTAGAAGGCTATGCTCTTACTAATAAAGCAGAAATTATTTCTGGTATTACAACAACTGTAAAAATTATAAACGATGAATTAGGTAACAAAGCTAATAAACTTTGGGAAGGATCAAGAAACGCATTTATAAAAGAAAACGGTGAAAACCATGAAGGTGAAATAAAATATTGGTGGGATCCTATAAGAGAGCTTAAAAAATCAAATCGATATGCTGATATTCCTGGACAAAGTCGTTGGCAAAATCAACTTAAAGTAAACTCAGAAACTGGCGATTTAGAATTTAATATGGACTACATATTAGAACGATCAAATAGGCAAGTAGAACAAGAAAGCAGCACTGTTTTTGAACCTAATAAACCAGACGATTATACTAATTTAATAAACGCTCTTAATGTAAACAATAACAAAGGAACACTTACAACAAATGTTCTTAGAACTTTATTAAGCGATTATCAAAGCAAAGGTGGAAACATAACAGCAGGATTAGTAAATGATTTAAAATCTAAATTTCCTGATGTTTTTAAATAATGAGTAAGTAATGGCAGATGATATAATACCTTTAGACGATGCTTTAAATCAACTTTTTTTAAGTAAAAACTCTAATCTTACTCTTCTTCAAAAACCTACTATGAGTGCAGGTCAAGCAAGAGGTAGCCAACTTATTGCAAATGATTTGTATCGTTCAGCACTTGGTATGCCACCAATAGAGGGTGGTCAGATTGATCCAAACATTATAGATATAGGTGCTGGAATGCCACCAGAAATGGCTGGACAAGCAGGAAAAGAAATAGAAGCCGAAATAGCTGAAAGAGGTATAACACCTTCATTTGCAGAGATTTTAAAAGCTAATAATATTTCTAATGATGGAGCACCTTTTTCAGTTAGAAGACATACAGGGTTTTATAACTTTGATAACCCTAAAGTTTATAGATCACAGTTAGAGTCTAAACTAAAAGAATATTTTAAAAACGAAGGTTTAATTACAGATAAATTTGATTTCGGTCTTAGAACTGGTCCAATAACACAAAGGTTAGAGTTTCGTGATCCTAGAAGAGGTGGTCAATATACTGTAGTTGATCCTTTTGGTGGCATGGATGCACTTACAGGTGATCTTTTAGATATTAGTGGAGAAGCTGTAACTGTTGCTGGTGAAGTAGCTGGTGGGATTGCAGGGCTACCTACCACTCCTGTTGCTGGACCATTTGGACCAGCACTTACTGCTGCAGCAGGTGCTTTTGCAACAACATATGGTCGTTTAATTACTGGTTATTTAAATGGAGACCTTCCTGAACAAATTACACATCAAGATATAATACAAAAAGCGATGTCTGATTCTGGATGGGCTTTAGCAGGTGGTGCTGGTGGAGCTTTAGCTTATAAAATTGCAAGACCACTATATCTTAAAATAACTGGACAAACGAACTTACCTTCAAAATTAGAAGATTTAGATTTAGATACATTTAAAAGAGCACATAAAATGTATATGGATAGCGATGAAGCTAAAATACTTACGCAAGCAGGAGTTCAGCCTTCAGTATCACAAGTTGCTGAATTTGCTGCAAAAAAAGCAGCAGGTGATCCAAGCACCTCTACTCTTGATGCTGCAAGATTTCAAAATTTAGCTAGTGAAACTGCAGCATTAGAAACTGCAGCAGCAAAAAATCCTGATAATCTTGAAGCAGCATCAATATTAAACCCTAAGATGGCATCAATTATTGCAGGACAAAGAGCTGTAGACGAAGCTAATTTGTCAGGCAGTTCACTTTCAAAAGCTGAAGTTAAAGATTTAGGTGGTTTAGAAGCTCAAAAGTTAGGTGAAAATATTTTAAATGACTTAGCTATTGATAAAGCTGTTGCAGCAAAAAGACATACAGATAATGCTCTTCAGTTAAAAAATGATCTTGATGATAAAATAACACAGGCTTTAAATATAACAGATGAGGTAGACCCTGATACTTTTGCATATAATGTACAAAGTGTTTTTCAAAAATATGCTGACGATGGTTTAACCGATTTAAAAAACAACTACACTGAGCTTTTTGAAAGTTGGTCTAGAGCTACAGGTGTCAGCTTAGATGACGCTGTTGCTAAACCAACTTTTGCAATTTCGAAAGTTAAAACTTTATTAAAAAATCTAGAAAACAACATACTTAGTAATGAATTAAGTACAGAGATAGGTTTGTTAAAAGGTATTTTAGATAACGCTGTTATAGGTGGCTCAGATGCTGCGAAAGGTGCAGCATTTAAAGTTAAAGATATGTCTATTAAAGAACTAAACGACACAGTTTTAACATTAAGAAAAATAGAACGTAAAGCATACTCTACCTTATCTAAAGGTGGTGAAGCAGCAGATGCGAAGTTAATAAATGATATCACAACAGCTTTTGAAAGCGAAAGAAATCGTATAATGAAAAAGTTGAGTAAAGATAAAGATATTGATATTACTTCTCAAATTTTAAGTGCGGATGATACATATACCGATTTTATGCAAAGTATTTTAAATAAAAAAACATCAACAATTAAAAACATATTAGATTCTAATAAACCTCAAAATATTCTAAAACTTTTAAAACAACCACAATTTGCTGATTCGAAAACATTAGGAAATATTTTAAAACTTCCAGAAAATTCAGATATTTTGTACGATTTAAGAAATCTTCTTTTACAAGAATATAGTGAAAAAGTTTTTAAAAGAGATAATATGGGTGTGTTAACACAGGTAAATAAAAACCAACACGATTTATTTATGAAAAAATATGGAAAACTTATGGAAAATTATTTTCCAGAAGAGTTATTACAAACAGGAATAGCAGCAGAACCTCGAAAAGTAGCATCAATTTTAAATGATATAATTGAAAATGAAAAAACAGCTCTTGCTGAAATAAAAGAAAAATTTAATTTAACTAGTATAAGAAATCCTGACGATGTATTTAGTGCGACATGGGAAGTAGGTTTAAAAGACAGAATCACTAACTTTAGCAAAATTAAACCTATATTAGACAATAACCCTTCTTTAAAAGAAACGTATAAAGGTTTTGTTTTAAAAGATATGTTTTCAGCACAAGATCAAAATTTAAGAACTATCAATGGTATACAGACATATGATCCTAAAGTTATGTTAAAATATGTTGATGATCATAAAGATCAACTAAAAGCTCTCTTTGGAAGAGATTATGTAAATAATGTAAATGCTCTTAACAAAGCTATTGATGTTGTTTTAAATGAACCAAAACCTAGAAGTATGTTTAATAGACAAACTCCTTTGATTGGTTTCGTTCGTGCTTACTTAGGTGTGTTTACTCGTCCAGGAAGATTTGTAACAGCCTTTGATATTCTTAGAAAGAATGCAGGTAAAGATGTTTTACCAAAACTCTTAGCTGATCCAAATAAACTTGCAGCAACTATAAAATTAGCTAAACTAACTAACATGGAAAAAATAACTTCTCAAGAGTTTGGTAGAATTATGTCTGATGTTATGTTTGCTACAAGTGATCAAGAAGTTGCTAACCTTATTTCTCGTACAGAATCAGATCTAGAACAACAAAAATTAAAAGAAGTTGGTCCAGATGTAATATTTAAAAATTTATTAACAGAGAAAGCTCTGCAGTTAGACTATGATTTATAGAGGGTATTATGATAGATCCGATTACTCTCGGCACAGCAATTAGTACAGCTACAACTGCGTATTCGCAAATCAAAAAACTAATACAGACAGGTCGTGAAATAGAGGAGCTGTCAGATACTGTTGGTAAGTGGATGAGTGCAGTATCTGATATTGATAATATAAATAAAAGCTCTAGCAACCCATCAACATTCGATAGATTATTCAATGGCTCTGTAGAAGAAGTAGCTATGAAAAGTTATTCTGCAAAAATAAAAATACAAAAACAAAGAGAGGAGTTAAAAAATTGGATTATAGGTCATTATGGTTTAGCAGGATGGGAAAACCTTTTGAGAGAAGAGGGTCGTATTAGAAAAGCACGACAGGAAGCAATATACGCTAAACAAGAACATCAACGCATGGTTCGTGACTATACCGTTATGGGTATCGCTTTGTTTATAGGCTGTGCTTGTTTTTTTTGGGGAATCTGGTTTGTGTCTGTAGCAGTTACGTCAAGATGATGTTATATAATATACTTTATTATTTTCTTATATTTTTCTGCATTGCTTCTTTCTTAGTTATAGTAGTTTTTGCTAGAGATAAAGAACATACGACTTGTCGTTTAGCGAAACAGTTATTAGAAAATAAAACAAGAATTTGTGTGTATGTCGGAGCAAATTACACACAGTGGAACGAGTATGTACCAATAGGTGCAGGCGAATGTCCACGAGAGATACAGTGTAAGTATCGACCTAATGAAAAACCATTTACATTGAAAAATGTAATTAAAAGTATAAAGGATAGTTTTAAATGAGCAAAAAATTACAAAAAGATAGTCAATACGAACAGTTTGATTTAGATGGTGACGGCATAGTAAGCGATGAAGAGCTTTCACGATCTGAACATATGATACGTCTTGAGAATTCTGATAAAATGCAAGATCAACAACGTATGCTTTGTTGGGTATCGTCTATATCATCCATTATATTAATAGTGTTAGTTATGTCACCTGTAATACCAGATACACGAGTTGAGATGGTTACAGCTTTACTTTCGACATATGTTGTGGCAAACTTGGGTATAGTCGCAACCTTTATGGGTACGACAGCTTTTACAAGGTCGAAAGAAAATGGTAAATGACATGGTTGTTAGTTGTATTTTTATCAGGAACAGTTCAGGAAAGTGTCTACTTCAGTGATTTGGATGCGTGTCTTAGAGTTGCAGCGAAGATTAGATCGCAAAACTATGATCCTTCCCTCGCAGGGGATAGCAAAATTTGGGTTAAGGCTTATTGCGTTCCTAAATCAGTTCCGAAAAAAGAGTAAAAAAGATGAAAAGAAAATTTCCTAAAGTACCTAAAACGAAAAAGGGTGTTCCACTAAAGTATGTTAGAGGAGCAAAAAACCCAAAAGCCAGAGAAGCTGAAATAAAAAGAACAGCTAAATTATATAAGAAAGGTAAACTTACACCTGCAATGATAAAAAAGATTAGTGATAAAAGGAGTAAAAGTTAATGGCAACAAAAGCAACTAAAAAGAAAAGTGGTGGTAAATATGGTTCGATTCCTGGAGCAGGAAAGTTCTCTAAGTCAACTTTAGATAAAGTATATAAACGAGGACTTGCTGCATATCTTAGTTCAGGAAGTAGACCAAAAACATCACAACACGCTTGGGCTATGGGTCGTGTAAAAAGTTTCGTTTCTGGTAAAGGTGGAGCGAGAAAAGCAGATAAAGATTTATTAGGAAAGAAGAAAACATAATGTCACTTTACGAAAACATAAATAGAAGAAAAAGGTCTGGAACATCTCGTTCTAAAAAGAATACAACGATAACTAAAAAAGCATATAAAAGAATGCGAGCAGGATTTCCAAAAAAGAAAAAGGGGTAGCTATGGTAAAAAAATTATCACCTAAACAAAAGAAACTAGCAAGGGTTGCAACACCAAGAAATAAAATTACTGGTGCTGATTTTAAAAAACTCAGAGGATCTAAGAAGAAAAAGAAATGAGAAAAGATCCGAAGGTTGGAACAGGAAAGAAACCTAAAGGTAGTGGGAGGAGACTATATACTGATGAGAATCCAAAAGATACTGTTAGAATTAAGTTTGCAACTCCGACAGATGCTCGAGCAACTGTGGCGAAAGTTAAGAAGATTAAAAAACCGTATGCTCGAAAAATTCAAATCCTTACTGTAGGTGAGCAACGTGCGAAAGTTATGGGTAAAAATCAAGTTGTTAGCATTTTTAGTAAAGCTAAAAAAGCATTAAAGAGGAGTAAGGAAAGTGCCAAGAAAGCCTGACAAACAACCACCTAAAACTAAAAAATATTTTCGTTCTACCAAGTCTGGTGCTGGTATGACAAAAGCAGGTGTTGCTAGGTATAGACGAGAAAATCCTGGAAGCAAGTTAAAGACAGCCGTTACAGGCAAAGTAAAAAAGGGAAGTAAAGCTGCAAAGCGTCGTAAATCATTTTGTGCAAGAAGTGCAGGACAAATGAAGAAGTTTCCTAAAGCAGCAAAAGATCCAAACAGTCGTTTACGACAAGCAAGGAGAAGGTGGAAATGTTAAGTAGTATTATTGGTCCAATAAGTTCTCTTGCAGGAACATGGTTACAAGGACGTGTAGATAAAGCAAGAGCTGAAACAGAAGTTAAAGTAGCTAGAGCTAAAGCCGAAGCAAAAGTTTACGAGACTGAAGCCACAAGTTCAATGTTAAATGAACAAGCTCTTACAAACCAAATGGGTGAAAGTTGGAAAGATGAGTTTTGGTCGCTTATATTTGGAGCAATACTAATATGTTGTTTCTTGCCATGGACACAGCCATATGTAAAAGAAGGGTTTGTATTTCTTGATCAAAACACACCTAATTGGTTTTCAAATATGTTATATATTATTATAGGTAGCTCATTCGGATATAGGTTTGGTAAACAAGGATTACAAATGATAAATAAGAGAGGAAGTAAATGAATTTAGAAAAATTAAGAGATCAATTAATTATTGATGAGGGGGTCAAGTATGAGTCTTATCTTGACCATCTTGGTTTAAAAACAGTTGGTATAGGGCATTTATGTCGTGATAGTGAACCTGAATATGATTTACCACTTGGTACTAAAATATCTGAGGATAGATGTACAGAACTATTTGAACAAGATATTCAAACTGTTATTATGGACTGTAAAAAAATATATGACGACTGGGATCATCTTCCTGACGAGATACAACAAATTTGTGCAAACATGATGTTTAATCTTGGTTATCCAAGATACAGTAAATTTCGCAAAAAAATACAAGCTGTAATTGATGGTAACTGGGTTGAAGCAGCAAATCAAATGGTCGACTCACGTTGGTACACTCAAGTACCAAACAGAGCTAAACGACTTGCTGAACGGATGCGTTCGTTTGCTGATCAATAGGCTCTATCTTTAATTGATAACCCATTTTATTTAAAACTTTATTAAAGTTTGCTATTGTAGGTTCTCGAGTATGAGCTTCCCATGTATAAACAGTAATCTCACTTACACCAGTTCCTTTAGCAAGTTGTTTTTGACTAAATCCTTGATCTCTTCTTAGAACTTTAAATTCTTTTATTAAATCAACCATTTTTTAAAATTTTCTCCTAACACTTGAGTTGCTATGTCTATTTTATTTCTTAGAGCTTTTACGATGAGTTCATCAATAGTTTTCTCAGTTACGATGTCTATATAAGTTACTGTGTTTTTCTGACCTATACGATGAGCTCTATCTTCTGATTGTAGTCTTACCTCAAGATCATAATTATTACTATAATAAATTACTGTATTTGCAGCAACTAACGTCAAACCATAACCACCAGTTTTAGGATGACCAACAAAATATTTACACTCTGGATCATTTTGAAACTTATTTACTAACTCTTGTCTGACTTCACCTTTAGTATCTCCATAATAAGATACGACACTATCTTCACCATACAAAACTTTTATTTTATTTTCTATAGCTTTTATATCATGTCTATATGTAGCCCATATTAAGACTTTACCGTCAGTTTCATCCAGTATTGAAACAAGCTCCTCTAACCTTGAATTCTTTAGTTCTAATACTTCACCTTCGTCTGTGTTTACAAAACCACAACTAACTTGATGTAATCGTAATAAACAAGTAAGTTGAGTTGTAGCTGTGACTTGGTCTTGTTCGTTTAAGATAGATACGGCTGTTTTCTTTAAATCATCGTAAACTGTTTTTTGTTCTGGTGTTAGCTGTATTGTTCGCTTCATATAATTTTTCTCTGGTAAGTCTAAACAATCTTCTTTTCTAACACGGTAAGAAAAAGGTTGTATAGATTTAGTCAATTCATCTAAATTTCTGTAACTTAATATTTGGTTATAATGATGCGATCCTGCACTACGTTTTATCATATCAGCGTATCGAGTACAAAAACTATAATACGATTGAAAACCTAACAGTTGTTCGTTTAGAAAAGCAAACTGAGAATACAAATCTAAAGGTGATTTAGTTATTGGTGACCCTGTAAGTATTCGTTTATATCTTGCTTTCTTTGCTATTTTTATAGCCGATTTAGTTCGTTTAGCTTTGTGGTTTTTTATAGTTGTTGATTCGTCTACAGCTACAAGTGTTTTACCAAAGTGATTAGATATAAACCTATCAACCACATTTATTGCTTTATCACCAGATATAGCTTCAATATTAACAACTAAGATATGTAAGTCAAAGTCATCACGCCATATTGAACTTATCTTCTTTTTTAATTTAGCAGTAAGAGGAGAAGCCCAATATGCCATTTTATAATCTATATGATCTGGCATATGTGTAGGAACTTCTTGGTCTACCCAGTTTTTATAAACACCTTTAGGTGCAAATATAACAGCAGATGTAATACGACCATTAGAATATAAATGAGCGATAGTATCTATTAATACTTTCGACTTACCAGTTCCCATGTCCATTAATAAAGCATACTCATCCTTTTCACATGATTTCTCAAGTGCTGTCAGCTGATGCTTATAAGGCACAGTTTTAAATCTAAACTTCATAAAAAAATATTACTTTCTAATTAAAAATTAGTTTATACTATTATTTAAATAAAGAAAGAAGAATCTTATGCTCATATATTTATATATAAAATATAAAAACTTTTTCCTCGACCATTTAGGATATGATATGATAAATATAAATGTCATACCTTGTTTTTATAATATAAATAAAGACTTAACACTGTTTAGATGAGATTATGAGATTATGATCTTACTTTTAGTTTAAGAGCATAACTTTTTTATTTATTGAGTATTTACATTACTATAAGATGAGGTTCTATGTCCTTTGTTTACGTTATACAAGATTTTGGTGATAAAAACCTAGTGCCTGCAAGAAAGTTCGGAAAGGTGAGAGTATTGTTACCACCCAATAGGCAAGTTGTTTTTAGCTCTGCTCCTACTGTTCGTAGACTTAGAGAAGGACTAAAAGACTTTTCCGATGATGATTATCTTTTACTTATCGGAGATCCTGCTGCAATAGGTATAGCTACAAGTATTGCATCAGAAAATAATAGAGGTCGGTATAAATTATTAAAGTGGGATCGGCAAGAAGCTGAATACTTTGATATTAATATTGATCTCAGAAACTATGGAGAAAGTGAGAACTATGAATGATCTCGACAAAATCCTCAGTGGTGAGGAAGTAAACACCATAGAAGTCGAAGCAACAGATCAAGAAGTAAATCGTATAGCTGATTTGTGTAAAAAACAAATCGAGCTAGAGAAAGAAGTAGATCGTCTTAATGAACTATTAGCAGAGACTCAAAAGAAACTAAGCTCTATCAGGGAGCATGATCTTCCTGATGCAATGGCTGAAGCTGGAGTATCTGAGTTAAAATTAAAAGATGGTGCAAAAGTAACTGTACAACCTTTTGTTGGTGCTCATATTACTGAAGCTAAAAAAAGAGATGCCCATCAATGGCTAGATGAAAATGGTCACGGTGGGTTAATAAAGAGAGAATTGACTTTTAAATTTAATCGCGAGGATACAGCTTGGGAGAAAATGATGGAGCAATACTCTGCAATGGGGTGGACTAATTATAAGTTAAAAGAAGCTGTTCATCCACAAACTTTAAAAGCATTTGTAAGAGAACAAGTAGAGAAAGGTAGTGATATACCTGTAAGTCTATTTAATATCTTTAGTGGTTTTAAAGCTAAAATAACCAAATAGTCATAAGGGAGATTTATATGACAACTAAACAAGTAGCTCGTGCAACAGAGCAAAGTGTTGCGATACCAACTGTTTTAGATGACAGTTTATTAGAAGTAGGAACAGGTCTTGAAGATACAGCGTCTACTGATTACGCTATACCTTTTTTACA